>ERZ724524.6-NODE-6-length-161660-cov-7.764147_pt1 | contig 161660 bp, 130 predicted proteins | sample MGYA00376057_ERZ724524 | MGnify/ENA primary metagenome ERZ724524 (study PRJEB28724, sample SAMN07190888) | wastewater metagenome | isolation source: influent of sewage treatment plant in Hong Hong | place: USA: Christiansburg, Virginia | collected 2016-03-01 ...
TACAACAACTCTGCCCAGATCTGGAACCACACCTTCTTCTGGAACTGCATGAAGCCCGCTGGCGGTGGCGAGCCATCTGGCGCGCTTGCCGCAGCCATTAACGCCAAGTGGGGCAGCTACGCCGCTTTCAAAGAAGCCTTCGTCAAGTCCGCTGTGGGCAACTTTGGCTCTGGCTGGACTTGGTTGGTCAAAAAGGCTGACGGCTCTGTTGACATCGTCAACACTGGCGCTGCTGGCACACCGCTGACGACCGCTGACAAGGCCTTGCTGACGGTTGACGTGTGGGAACACGCCTACTACATCGACTACCGCAACATGCGCCCCAAGTTTGTCGAGACTTTCCTGAGCAACCTGGTGAACTGGGGCTTTGCTGAAGCCAATTTCGCTTAAGTTGATCTGCAGACATCAAAAAGCCGACCCAAGGGTCGGCTTTTTTGTGGGCGTGGGAGCAATGTCTACGCAGCGCAGGGCCGCCCCAAGCAAGTAGGGCCCTCTCGGAGGGCAGCGCAGTACGCGAAGCGACAAGCGTGGGAGCGGTATTACCTCTGCTCAAACGGCTTGCCGCCCAATTTGAAGCCTGCCTTGATGTTCTTCTTGGCAAACCAGCCCTGGTTCATTTCCAGCACATAGCGCACAGGCTTGGTTGAGCAATGTGAATCCGTCGTCTGCGGCTTCATGTCGACCAGGTTCACGATGGTGCCGTCATCTGCGACAAATGCGGCGGTCAGCGGCAGCAGCGTGTTCTTCATCCAAAAGCACTGCACCGATGGCTGCTCGAACACAAACAACATGCCTTCATGCTGCGGCATTTCTTTGCGAAACATCAGGCCAATGCTGCGCTGCTCAGGCGACATGGCGACCTGGGTGTCGATGCGGTGCATGCCTGCATTTAAATTGACGCGGGGCAGGGTAGTCTGGGGTTCATCTTGGGCCGATACCGTCGCGGCGCTCAGGCACAAGGCGAACAAGGTTAAGACGGCCGAGAGTGAGCGCAGACGGGGCATGACAGGGACTTTCAAAGATCAATGTTTGAACAATGCTGGGGCAATATTGGGACAGGGAGCCAAAAAGCAAAATGCCCGGCGAACCGGGCATTGTGACGGGTTTTAAGCCAAAGGCTTAAGCACGTGCATCAGCTGCAAATTACTTCGCTGCTTCGCCATTGGCGGCGGCCTTTGGCATAGCTTGCTTGCGAGCCTTCTTGGCTTTCTTGGCCTTCTTCATTTCAGACTTGGCTTCCATTTTGGCAGCAGGTGCAGCGGCGGCAGGTGCGGCCACGGCAGTAGGTGCCACAGCGGCAGGGGCAGCAGGCGCAGCAGGCGCTTGAGCAAAGGCAGCACCAGCGATAACGGTAGAGAGGAGTGCAGCGAGGATCTTGTTCATGGTGTGTTCCTTTGGGTTTGCTTCCACTAGCGGAAGGTAGTCTTGTAACGGGGCGCAAAGCCCTTTGGTTGACGCTTTTCAAGCTATTTTTTACAGCCGATATGCAGAGGCCTGGATTCGCGCCTCAGCCCGTCAATCAGCCTAGCCACCCAGACTAGAATTCGTCGCGCTGTGCAGCTCTGCACATTCCTCCATTCCCTCCCGTCATTTGGCGACCCATGTACCAACACATCACCGTGCCAGCCGCTGGCCAGAAGATCACTGTCAATGCCGACAAGAGCTTGAACGTGCCAGATCAACCCATCATTCCCTTCATTGAAGGGGACGGCACAGGGCGAGATGTCACGCCCGTCATGTTGAAGGTGGTCGACGCCGCCGTTGCCAAAGCGTATGGTGGCAAACGGCAGATTCAGTGGATGGAGGTGTTTGCAGGCGAAAAAGCCGCACGCCTCTATGGCGACGATGTTGCTTTGCCCGATGAAACCGTCGAGGTGTTGCGCGATTACGCCGTCTCCATCAAAGGTCCGCTGACGACGCCAGTGGGTGGTGGCATCCGTTCATTGAATGTCACGCTGCGCCAGGCACTGGATCTCTATGTGTGTCTGCGCCCTGTGCGTTACTTCAAAGGCGTGCCGTCACCGCTGAAGGAGCCTGAAAAGACCAATATGGTGATCTTCCGTGAGAACTCGGAAGACATTTACGCAGGCATTGAATTCGCAGCGGAAAGCGACAAAGCCAAGAAATTGATTGATTTCTTGATCAATGAACTGGGCAGCAAGAAGATTCGGTTCCCGAGCACCTCCGCCATTGGCATCAAACCCGTGTCCATTGAAGGAACCGAGCGCCTGGTGCGCAAAGCCTTGCAATACGCGGTGGACCATGGCAAGCCCAGCGTCACCATCGTGCACAAGGGCAACATCATGAAATACACCGAAGGCGGCTTTCGGGACTGGGCCTACGCCTTGGCCCAAAAAGAATTCGGTGCAGAGCTGATTGATGGCGGCCCTTGGTGCAAATTCAAGAACCCAAAAACTGGCAAAGACATCATCGTCAAAGACGTGATCACCGATGCCTTTTTTCAGCAAGTATTGATGCGCCCCGCTGAATACAGCGTGATCGCCACCATGAACCTGAACGGCGACTACATCTCGGACGCTGTGGCCGCGCAAGTGGGCGGCATGGGCATCGCGCCCGGCGCCAATTTGTCAGACGTGGTGGCCTGCTTTGAAGCCACGCATGGCACAGCCCCGAAATACGCGGGCAAAGACTATGTGAACCCCGGCTCGCTGATCTTGTCTGCCGAGATGATGCTGCGCCACATGGGCTGGACCGAGGCCGCAGACCTGATCATCCGCGCCATGGAAGCCGCCATCGCCAGCAACAAAGTCACCTATGACTTTGCCCGTTTGATGGACGGTGCCACCCAGGTCAGCTGCTCAGGCTTTGGCCAGGTCATGATCGATTGCATGGAAGAATAAGAATGAACATCACTGTCAACGAAGACCTCAAGGCCTACATCGACCCCTTAAGCCCCGAAGAGTATTTCTCGCTGGAAAGCAGCCTGCTGGCCGAGGGTTGTCGCGACGCCCTGGTGCTCTGGGGCGACGTGCTGGTAGACGGCCACAACCGCTACAGCCTGTGCCAAAAGCACGGTCTGCCTTTTCAAACCGTGCAGAACACCCGCTTCAAAACCCTGGAAGATGTGCACCTGTGGATGATCGACCAGCACCTGGGTCGACGCAGCGTATCTGACTACCAACGTGGCGTGCTGGCCCTGCGCAAAAAAGAAATCCTTACCGAGCGCCAAGCAGCCCGCGAGGCCGCAAAAGAAGCGGCAAAACAGGCCGCGGTGGCCGTGGGTTCAAATGACAGCAATGCGGACGGCAATGCAGACGGTAACCCGCTGCCGTGGGAGGATGCCGCCGGATCAGATGCGGCGCAGGGCTCGGGGACAGCCGCCCAGGCGCCAGAAGCACCGCTGACCCGTGAAGCCCTGGCCAAAGCCGCGCGCCTGAGCAACAGCCAGGTGACCATGATCGAAAAAATCCAGAAGCAAGCTACGCCAGAAGTGGTGGCCGCTGTCAAATCTGGCAGCATCTCCATCAATGCCGCCGCAGCGGTGGCCAGTTTGCCCGCTGAGGAACAAGTAGCTGCGGCTCACGCAGGCAAAGACGAGTTAAAGCTCGCCGCCAAACGTGTGCGAGAAGCCAAACGCAAACCGCGAGAGCAAGACGGCGAGGGTGCCTCGCAAGACACCTCTCAAACCGCACCGCAGGATGTCAAACACCTGCAATTGCGGATTGATGAACTGATTGCCGAGAATTTGATGCTGCGTCAGCAGGTGGCGGAGTTGGAGGCACGGCTGGCAAAGTCATGAATCAGTGCTTGCCTAAATAAGCCTCCCGCACCGCCGGGTCATTCAGCATGTCCTGCGCTTGCCCTGATGACGAGATTTCACCGTTTTTCAGCACATAGGCGCGGTCAGCCACTTTTAAGGCTTGCAAGGCCATTTGCTCGACCAGCAGGATGGTGATGCCACGTGCTTTCAGGGTTTTGATGACGCTGAAAATGTCTTTGACGATCAGCGGTGCCAAACCAAGGGACGGCTCATCCAGCAGCAAGAGTTTGGGCCGGGCCATCAGGGCGCGGCTGATGGCCAGCATTTGTTGCTCGCCACCGCTCAAGGTGCCTGCCAACTGGTCTTTGCGCTCGCGCAGGCGGGGGAAGGTGTTGAACTGGGTTTCCAGGTCGGCGGCCACCTGGGCGTCGTGCTGGGGGTGCAGGTAGGCGCCCAGCATCAGGTTGTCCAGCACGCTTTGGTCGGCAAATACTTGGCGGCCTTCGGGGGACTGGGCTACTCCACGGCCCACGCGCTGGTGGGCGGGCAAGGTTGTGATGTCATCCCCTGCAAACTGGATGCTGCCTGATGTGGCGCGCTCCAGGCCGGAGATGGCTTTCATCAAGGTGCTTTTGCCTGCGCCGTTGCTGCCGATGATGGTGACCACCTCGCCGGGCTTGACCGCGATGCTGACGTCTTTCAGCGCATGGATGGCACCGTAATGCACATTGAGTTGCTTGATGTTCAGCATGACTTTGCCTCCGGGGATGTTGCTTTCATGCTGGTGCTGCTAACTTCGCCTTGGATTTCGTCGTCTTCGCCCAGATAGGCTTTGATGACGCGCGGGTCGCGCTGCATGGCGGTGGGGCTGCCTTCGGCAATTTTCAATCCGTAATCAAGCACGACGACGTGGTCGGATACGGCCATCACCAGATCCATGTGGTGCTCGATCAGCAGCACCGTGATGCCTTTTTGGCCAATGCGGGCAATCAGCTCGGTCAGTTCAGTGGTTTCTTGCGGATTCAGGCCCGCAGCGGGTTCGTCTAATAGCAGCAGTTTGGGGTGTGTGGCCAGTGCGCGGGCCAGCTCCAAACGGCGTTGCAGGCCATAGGGCAGGCTGCCTGCTTCGTCGTGGCTGCGCTCACCTAAGTGCACAAAGTCCAACAGAGCCTGGGCCTCGCGGCGGGCGTTGGCTTCTTCGCGTCTAGCGCTGGGCAGACCGAGCAGGCTGGGCCAAAAGCCCACGCGCAGGTGCGGATGCAGGCCCACCAGCACGTTATCCAGCGCGCTCATGTGGGCAAAGAGCTTCAGGTTTTGAAAGGTGCGGCCAATGCCTAGGGTGCAGACCAGGTTGGCACGTGCTCGGGTGATGTCTTGCCCTGCAAACACAATGCTGCCGCTGTCGGGTGGCACGATGCCAGACAGCATGTTCAGCAGCGTGGTTTTGCCAGCGCCGTTGGGTCCAATCAAGGCATGCACATGACCGCTGTGGAGTTGGATGTCCACTTTGTTGGTGGGCACCACGCCGCCGTAGGCTTTGTACAGTGCGCTGGCTTGCAGCAAAACCGTACCTTTGCTGGTGGCAGACGATACGCGCGGAGCCCATTCGGCCTGATTCGAGCTGGCGCTTGACGGTGATGTGGCTGAGCGTTTGGGCCAAAACCGATGGGCGGCAGACGCCAGTGCGCCGGCCAGCCCTTGTGGCATGGCGTACAGCGCAAACAGCAGCAGCGCGCCATAGGTAAAGTGCTGCAGCCCCGGCCAGCGGGCCAGAAAAGCGTCCATCAGCGTGAGCACTATCGCGCCCAGAGCGGGGCCGTAGATAGAAGGCCCACCAAACAGCACTGTCAGCAGCAAAAAGATGGACAGGTTGAAGCTGATGAAGTCCGAGTTGATGTACTGGTTTTGCTGCGCAACCAAGGCTCCAGCCAGGCCGCAGGTGACAGCGCTGATCACAAAGGCCAGCACTTTCATGCGGTAGACGTTCACGCCTACGCTCTCTGCAGCCACCTCAGCGGCTTGCACCGCCAAAAAGGCGCGGCCAAATTTGCCAGACAGCAAGGTGCGCATGGCCAGATGGGTGGCAAAGGCCAGGGCCAGCACCAGCCAGGCCCATTCCCGGTTGGCAAAGGCATGGTCGCCCAAACTGGGAGGCACCACGCCGTAAATGCCTTGCTGGCCACCAAAAGGCTCTTGCCATTCGGTGACGACTTTTTCTACCACGATGCCAAAGCCAATGGTCACCATCGCCAAGGACGGGCCTTTGACGCGCAGTGCCGGCAGCGCAATCACAATGCCAAACAAGCCCGCCATGACGCAGGCTGCGGCCATGGCCAGCCAGGGGTTCCAGGCCAGTCGTGTGGTGAGCAGGGCGGCGGTGTAGGCCCCCACTGCAAACAGGCCTGCGTGGCCCAGGGATTTTTGACCGCTCCAGCCCACCAGCACATTCAAGCCAGAGGCGGCGATGTAATACATGCCAGCACTGAAGATGATCTTCAGGTAAAAATCGTTTTCCAGGCTCCAGGGCACAAGCACGGCCAGGATGCCTGCGGCCAGCATGCACAGGGTATGGGGTGACAGTTTGGGCATGGTGCTTACACCTTCTCAAACGGTTTTTGCCCGAACAGACCTTCGGGCTTGAGCACCAGCACCAGAATGATCAGTGCAAAGATCGTGATCTCTCGGAATTCAGCGCGCCACAGGCCCACAGCCGCTTCAATGCAGCCCAGCAGAAAACCGCCCACGATGCAGCCGCGTGGATTGGTCAAGCCGCCCACAATGGCTGCCGAAAAGGCTTTGAGTGAAATGGCCAGGCCCATGAAGACCGACGCAGTGGTGATGGGGGCAATCAAGAGGCCCGCCAACCCAGCCAAACTGCTGGAGATCACAAAGGCCAGCACCACGATAGCGCCCACATTGATGCCCATCAGGGCGGCGGCAGGGCCATTGGCCGCGACGGCACGTACGGCTTTGCCGATTTTGGTGCGGCGTAAAACATAGTCCAGTGCCAGCATCACCACACCGGTGACGACCAGCACCAAAATTTCTTGAGGGCGAATGCCTGCACCGCCAAAGCGGATCACGTCATCGCCCAGTGGCGAAGGCATGGCCATGGTGCCTGGGCCCCAAATGGCCAAAGCCGTGTTTTGCAAAATGATGCCAAAGCCAATGGTGCTCATCACCCAAGCCATGCCGCCCAGGCCGAAGAAGGGGCGCACGGCGGTGAAGTACAGCAAAACGCCCAGTGCCCCCAAGATGACCAGCGACGCCACCAGCGCCAGCAGGTAGCGTGTGAGGGTGACGTCTTCAGCACTTAGCACCCCCGTGTAGCCTTTGCCCGACAGCAGCAGCAGGGCTGCAGTGGCAATGAACGAGCCCGCCACCAGAAATTCGCCCTGGCCAAAGTTCAGCGTCTTGGTGGTGGTGTGGGTGATGCTGAAGCCCAGTGCCACCAGGGCGTAAATACCGCCCAGGGCCAGGCCGCTGAGCAGCGCTTGAAGTAGGTTGATCATGGAACTGCCGTTTTGGATGTGAAAATGCCCATCAAATCATGCCTTACGGCATGTCTGATGGGCATTGTTTGCTCTACTTTTTATAGTCTTCGGCTTTGAGGTTGGCGGTGATCGCATCTTTATAAGCAATCACTTTGCCATCGCGCCAGCGCGCCAGGTGGAAGTCCGCCACGCCCAGGCCTTCATGGTCACCCTTGGCAAATGGCTTTTGGTACATCTTGATCACGCCTTGTGTGTCGGGCAGCTTGGTCTCCAGCGCTGCAGCCACAGCAGCGCCGTCGGTGCTGTTGGCAACCTTGATGGCAGAGGCCAACACCATCACGCCGTCATAAGACTGCGCAGCGGCCACAAAAGCGGTCATCGTTGGGAAGCGTTCGCGAACGCGTGCTGCCAGCGCGGTGGCGCGAGGGCTGCTGTCTTCAGCCACCGAGGTGGAGAAGATGATGTGTTCACCCAGTTTCTTGCCCGCAATGTTGCCCAACAGCGAACTCATGTTGCCCCAAGACCCGAGCGTAGTGGGCATGTAGTTGATTTTTTCCATGCTGCGCAGGATTTGCGCGTTGGCATCGACCAGGCCGTAAATGATGACGGTGTCAGCGCCAGCGTCACGAATCTTGGCCAATTGCGAGGTCATGTCTGTGTCTTTGGGACCAAACTTTTCCACCGCCACGGGTTTTTGGCCGTGCAGCGCCAGCACTTCATTCAGGTCTTTGACGCCTTGTTGGCCGTAGCCTGTGGTGTCAGCCATGAAGGCGATTTTTTGGTTCTTACTGGCTTTGACGGCGTAGGCCATCAGCAGCGCGATTTGCTCGCGGTCTACCATGGAGACGCGGTAGATATAGTTTTGCGGCTCTTTGGCGTAACGCAGGGTGATGTCGGTGGCAGTGGCCACGGGCACCATCACGGGGATTTTCTTTTGCTGGGGAATGTGCAGCCAAGCCAGCGCATTGCCCGAATTGGTGGGGCCGACCACGGCCATGACCTTTTCGTTGTCGATCAGTTCGGTCATGTTCTGGATGGACTTGGGCGGCTGGCCCAAGTCGTCACGCACCACGCCCACTAATTTTTTGCCCAGCACACCGCCGGCCTTGTTGAGGTCTTCGATGGCCAAATCAAAGCCGTGGCGCGCAGCGGCACCCAGCTCGGCTGCGCCCGTGCCAGATTGGTCAGCGTTAAAGCCGATGCGAATGTCCTGCGCACTGGCAGACAGCGCTGTGAATGCAGCCGCCGCCAGCAGCGTCCTCTTTAAGGTAGGGATCAGTTTGGTTAGCATGTCGATGTCTCCTGTTGTGAAAAAAAGCAAGGGGTGATTTGCGGGATAAATACGTGGTGGGGAACTTGAGCGGCTTGCCCGCTACACCCCTCTGGCTACGCGCCTCTGATTTCTTTAAGTAGCTCAACTGCGCGGTCGGTGCGCACGTCGTGGTCTTGTGCCATGCGCTTGGCCACCTGGTCAATTTCATCGCCCGTGGCGCCCGCTACCAGTGCAATGTTGCGGGCATGCAAGGCCATGTGTCCACGTTGAATGCCCTCGGTGGCCAAGGCGCGCAAGGCTCCCATGTTTTGCGCAAGGCCAACGGCCACGGCCACTTCGCCCAATTCTTGTGCAGAGGCAGGCTTCATGATCTTGAGCGCCACTTGGGCGAGGGGGTGCGTCTTGGTAGCGCCGCCGACCAGCCCCATGGCCATGGGCATCTCGATGGTGCCCACCAGTGCGCCAGTCTTGTCTTTTTCCCACACCGTGAGTGATGTGTATCGGCCATTGCGGCTGGCATAGGTGTGGGCACCGGCCTCGATGGCGCGCCAATCGTTTCCTGTGGCGACCACCACGGGGTCAATGCCGTTCATGATTCCCTTGTTGTGCGTGGCCGCGCGATAGGGGTCGATGGCGGCAAAGGTGTAGGCATCCAAGATGCCTTCGATGATGTCCGCGCCATCGCGCTCGGCCGTGGTCAGTGCCAAAGGCGTGATGCGTACCCGCGCACGGGCCAGACGCAAATCAGCCAAGTTGGACAGGATGCGCAGCCGAACTGCGCCGCCCGTGATTTTTTCAACCAGCGGTGAAACGGCTTCTGCCATGGTGTTCACCGTATTGGCACCCATGGCATCGCGCACATCGACGATCAAGTGCATGACCACCATGGCGCCGCGCGGCGTGTCGGCAAACACATGAACGTCGATGTCTTTGCAGCCGCCGCCCAGGCCAATCAGCACTTTGTCGCGGCTGTTGGCCACTTCCAAAATCGCATCGCGGTGTTTCAGCAAGGCCTGACGCGCGCCAAAAGGGTCGGTAATGCCCAGAATCTGCACCTGGGCGCGCATGATGGGCCCGGTGCTGGAGGTCTGAAACCCGCCGCATTCCCGGGCTATTTTGGCCATGAACGAGGCTGCGGCCACCACAGAGGGCTCTTCCACCACCATCGGCACCAGCACATCGCGCCCGTTGATCTGAAAGTTGCCTGCCACGGCAAAGGGCAACTCAAAGGTGCCGATCACGTTTTCGATCATCCCGTCAGCACGGCTCAAGGGCAGGGCACCTGGTGTGGCCAGCAGGGCAATGTCTTGGGCGCTCAGATCAGCGGCTTTGCCAATGTGCGCCAGCCGCTGTGCGGGTGTGAGGGCGCGGAAATTGGGTAGGCGGGAATCAACAGACATTTCAGGGGCTCCGGTTCAAACTTTGCTTGGAATGGGTACAGTCTAGGGTTTGTGTACCCATCATCATGGGTACAGTTTGCTTGAACAGTGAGGGCTGCCGTTGTCCATGCCAAAAATCAAAAACACCTCGCTCGCCAGCAAATTGGCGGAGTCCATTCAGCGACAAATCGCCGAAGGCGCATTCAAGGCGGGTGAAAAATTGCCATCTCTGCGAGAGTTGGCTCATTTGCATGGTTACGCCAAAAATACGGTGGTGGCCGCGTTTGAGCTGTTGGTGACGCACGGCTTGGTGGAGCCGCGCCGTGGTGCTGGTTTTTTTGTGTGCGCTAAGGCGCAGGTGGTGGTGCCTGAGGAAGAGGCTGGGTCCCTTGGCCGAGCCATGGACATCGTTTGGTTGATGCGTGAGCAGCTCAAATCTGCGCCGGACGCACTGGCGGTGGGCGATGGCTTTCCGCCTGTGGAATGGCTGTCTGAGGCCCGGCTGGACAAATACCATCACAAGGTAGTGCGCACCGGGTTAGGCGCGCTGTTTCGCTATGGCAACCGGTTTGGTTATGCACCGCTGCGCCAGCATCTGGTGCGCAAGCTGGCCGACTTTGGCATCGGTGCCGAGCCCAGGCAGATCGTGCTGACTCACGGTGCCAACGAAGCCATGGACATTGTGATCCGCTACTTTGTCCCGCCCGGTGCAGTGGTGTTGGTGGACGAGCCAGGCTATTACCCGCTGTTTGGCAAGCTCAAGCTTGCGGGTGCGCAAATTGTGGGTGTGCCGCGCTTGGCCGATGGGCCAGATCTGGACGCGCTGGAACATTTGCTGCTGGTACACCGTCCACGCCTGTTTTTTACGCAGTCTGTGGCGCACAACCCCACAGGGTCCGATATCACGCCGGCCAAGGCGTTTCGGATATTGCAGTTGGCCGAAAAGCACAACCTGCTGGTGGTGGAAAACGACCCTTTGGCGGACTTTAAGCCTACATCTGCTGCGCGTTTGTCGTCTTTGGATCAGTTAGAGCGCACGATTTACATCGGTAGCTTTTCTAAATCGTTCTCAGCGGCGCTGCGCGTGGGCTTTATCGCCTGCGGGGCCAGTCTGGCCAGCGATTTGGCCGATCTAAAGGCGCTGATTCATGTCAGCAGCTCAGAGTACGCTGAGCGCACTGTGGACGTGATTTTGAGCGAAGGCCACTACCAGCGCCACCTGAAGCGCCTGCGCTCACGCTTGGGTGAAGCCACTGCACAGGCCTTGGCTTTGTTTGACGACATGGGGCTGGAGGTGTTCTCGCGCACCCCGGAATCGCTGTATCTGTGGGGCGCTTTGCCAGGCGTGGCAGATTCACTGGCGTTTGCGCAGACCATGTTGCACCAAAAGGTGGTGATGGCCCCCGGGCGTATCTTCAGTTTGGACCCGCATGAGCTCAGCCCCTGGTCGCGGTTTAACGTGGGGGCGGTGATTGATCCTCGGTTTCGGTCCGCTTTGGTAACCTCAATGGAAATCGACAGGCGTCAAAAACCATGAGGTTCCAAACCATGAAGTTCAAATGTTTGCTCATCTTTTGGATGTTTTCGATGGTTGTGCGTGCACAAACGCCGCAGCCTGAGGGGCCCCTGGCCGCGGATTTGCAGGAAGAGGTGGTTCGGATTACAGCGACCGTCAGTGATTTGTACGGTCGGACTGAAACAAAGCCCCTACCGATCACGGTATTCAGGCCCAAAGGCGAGGGGCCGTTTCCGCTGGTGGTCTACAACCACGGCAGGGCGGTTGCCTCCAAGCGGGATCAACAGGGGCGTCAGCGCAGTGAGCACTTGGCCCGGTATTTGGTCAGCAAAGGATTTGTGGTCATGATGCCGACACGAATCGGCTACTGGGAAACCTATGCTGGCGGATTTGATCCTGAAGATTCTGGCAATTGCAACAGCCGACGCGTTGAACCCATGTCCCTGGCCGCATCTGATCAAGTCATGGCCACTGTGGCCTATGCAAAATCGCTGCCCTATGTAGATACTTCGCGTTGGGTGGTGATGGGGGTATCTGTAGGCGGACTCACGTCCATTGCAACGGTTTACCGCAATCCGCCTGGACTGGTTGGCGGAATCAATTTTGCTGGCGGTTCGGGGGGCGACCCGGACAACCGTCCGGGTGAGCCTTGCAGTCCGCAAGCCTTGGAGAGGTTGTGGCATCAAAAGGCGCCTGGCGCAACCGCACCCATGCTTTGGCTCTACTGGGAAAATGATAAGTTCTGGGGAGCTGAAATTCCCAGAAAATGGCACCAAGCCTGGACGTCTGGCGGGGCAAAGGCTCAAATGCACACGTTAGCAGCCATCGGCAATGATGGACATTCTGGGGTCGGGATCGACATGAATCACTGGGTTCCCTTGGCCGAAAAGTTTCTTGCAGACCTGGGTTTTGCCAAATCTGGCGTTATTCCCAGTCCATCTGCTTCAGGGTTTGCCGATATTGATGATGCAGCTAGCGTGCCCACCAGCAAGGCAAATCAAAATGGGCTTTACCAAAAATTCCTGGACGCGAAGAGTCCACGTGCATTTGCCATTGGAAAAAAGGGTTCTGTCGGCTACGCAAGTGGTGACTGGGCGATGGGTAAGGCCATTGGCTACTGCCAAGCGCGCCGCGACGATGTTTGCAAAATTTATGCGGTAGACAACGAGGTTGTTTGGGTTAAAGACTAAGTTAACTCTTGAAGTCTGGCAAATCGTGCCCAAGTCCAGGTCTGACGCGCCGTCGCAACAGCGGTGCCGATAGAATGATTTCATGGCGACCAAAAACCCTTCTCAGCCCAATGCTCCTACGGCCAAGCCTTTGCCGCCCGACAGCGGCGACACTGTGCTCATGGAGCGGCGCACTGAGCGAACCCAACCGCCCGGTATGTATCAGGTGGTTTTGCTGAATGACGACTACACCCCCATGGAGTTTGTGGTGGTGGTGATTCAAGAATTTTTTGGCAAAGACCGCGAAAGCGCGACCCAAATCATGCTGAAAATTCACCTGGACGGCAAAGGCGTCTGTGGTGTGTTTTCAAAAGATGTGGCTGCAACCAAAGTCGATCAGGTGATGGACGCAGCCAAACAGGCAGGGCATCCCTTGCAATGTGTAAGTGAACCTGTGGGCTGAGCGACGGCCACAGGCATTCAGTGAAATAATCGAAAAGCAAGGCAAAGGAAATAATCATGATTGCCCAAGAACTTGAAGTCAGCCTGCACATGGCTTTTGTCGAGGCCAGACAGCAGCGGCACGAATTCATCACCGTGGAGCACCTGCTCTTGGCGCTGCTGGATAACCCCAGCGCCGCCGAGGTGCTGCGCGCCTGTTCGGCCAATGTGGACGATCTGCGCAAATCCTTGGTGAACTTCATCAAGGACAACACGCCCCAGGTGGCGGGTGCCGACGATGTCGATACCCAGCCAACGCTTGGTTTTCAGCGGGTGATCCAGCGCGCCATCATGCACGTGCAAAGCACGGGAAATGGCAAAAAAGAAGTGACCGGCGCCAACGTGCTGGTCGCCATCTTTGGCGAGAAAGACTCCCACGCCGTCTACTACTTGCACCAGCAAGGCGTGACGCGTTTGGATGTGGTCAACTTCATTGCCCACGGCATCAAGAAGAGCGACCCACCCGAGCCCACCAAAGCTGGCGAACCCAATCCCGAGAACCCTGAAGAGGGCGCGGCGGGCAGTGAAAAGAACGAAAAAGCGTCACCGCTTGAGCAGTTCACCCAAAACCTGAACCAGCTCGCCAAGGACGGCAAGATTGATCCGCTGATTGGGCGCGAATACGAAGTCGAGCGCACGATTCAGATCCTGTGCCGTCGCCGCAAGAACAACCCACTGCTGGTCGGTGAGGCTGGCGTGGGTAAAACCGCCATTGCCGAAGGCTTGGCCTGGCGCATCACGCAAAAAGACGTGCCTGAAATCTTGGCTGAGGCGAATGTCTATTCATTGGACATGGGCGCGCTGCTGGCAGGCACCAAATACCGCGGTGACTTTGAACAACGGCTGAAGGGCGTGCTCAAGTCGCTCAAAGACAAGCCCAATGCGATTTTGTTTATCGATGAAATCCACACCTTGATCGGTGCGGGCGCGGCCTCTGGCGGCACCATGGATGCGTCTAACCTTTTGAAGCCAGCGCTGTCCAGCGGTCAGCTCAAGTGCATTGGCGCAACGACTTTCACGGAATACCGTGGCATCTTCGAAAAAGACGCGGCGCTGAGCCGTCGTTTCCAGAAGGTGGACGTGGTCGAGCCCACCGTGTCGGAAACCGTGGACATTCTGAAGGGGCTCAAATCCCGCTTCGAAGAGCATCACGGCGTGAAATATGCCGCCGCTGCTTTGCAAGCGGCTGCTGAGCTGAGCGCCAAGTACATCAACGACCGCCATTTGCCCGACAAGGCGATTGACGTGATTGACGAGGCGGGCGCTGCTCAGCGCATCCTGCCGGTTTCCAAGCGCAAAAAGATCATCACCAAGACCGAGGTGGAAGAAATCGTGGCCAAGATCGCCCGTATTCCCCCCGCCAATGTCTCGAACGATGACCGCGGCAAGCTGCAAACCCTGGAACGCGACCTCAAAAGTGTCGTGTTCGGTCAAGACAAGGCGCTGGAAGTGCTGGCGTCTGCCGTCAAGATGGCGCGCTCTGGTCTCGGCAGGGTGGACAAACCCATTGGTTCCTTCCTGTTCAGCGGCCCCACGGGTGTTGGCAAGACCGAAGCCGCCAAGCAACTCGCCTACATCATGGGCATTGAGTTGATGCGCTTTGACATGTCGGAGTACATGGAGCGCCATGCGGTAAGCCGCCTGATTGGCGCGCCACCGGGCTACGTCGGCTTTGATCAAGGTGGGCTGCTGACCGAAGCCGTCACCAAAAAGCCGCACGCCGTGCTGCTGCTGGACGAAATCGAAAAAGCCCATCCGGACATCTTCAATGTGCTGCTGCAGGTGATGGACCACGGCACGCTGACAGATAACAACGGACGCAAGGCCGATTTCCGCAACATCATCATCATCATGACGACCAATGCGGGCGCCGAGACGATGAACAAGGCCACCATTGGCTTCACCAACCCGCGTGCGGCAGGTGACGAGATGGCGGACATCAAGCGCCTGTTCACGCCAGAGTTCCGTAACCGTCTGGATGCGATGGTCGGCTTCAAGGCGCTGGACGAAAACGTGATCATGCGCGTGGTCGACAAGTTCTTGCTGCAACTGGAAACCCAGCTCACCGAGAAGAAAGTGGACGTCACCTTTACCGACAAGTTGCGCAAGCACTTAGCGAAGAAGGGCTTTGATCCGCTTATGGGCGCGCGGCCAATGCAGCGACTCATCCAGGACACAATTCGCCGTGCCTTGGCCGACGAACTGCTGTTTGGGCGTCTGACCGAAGGCGGGCGCTTGACCGTGGACCTGGACGAAAAGGACGAAGTGCTGCTTGATATTCAGCCCTTGCCCAAAAAAGAGAGCAAGTCCGCTAAGGCAGAGCCCGCTGAGCCTGAAGAGGCCGCTGCAAGCCAAGGGTAATTTGACCCGGCAAAAGCCGGGTTCTCCACGCAAAATGGCCGCCAGCTAAGCTGAGCGGCCATTTTGCTATTTATTTCGTAGCTTACAACTTAAGCTGGAGCTGCCGAAAGCCGTAAAATAGTTCCCAAATGGCACACACCTTCCTCTGGCACGACTACGAAACCTTCGGCATCAGCCCGCGTACTGACCGACCGGCCCAGTTTGCGGGTATTCGCACCGATGCTGAGTTGAACGAAATCAGCGACCCCATCGAGCTGTTTTGCCGCCCGTCGCCCGACTATGTGCCTGATCCTACGTCTTGTCTGATTACCGGCATCACGCCCCAGCAATGTTTGGCGCGTGGTGTGGCGGAGCATGAATTTGCACGTGGCATTGAGGCGGCGTTGGGCGAGCCCGGCACCATTGGCGTGGGCTACAACACGATTCGCTTTGATGACGAGTTCACGCGCTACCTGTTTTGGCGCAACCTGATCGACCCGTATGGGCGCGAATGGCAAAACGGCTGCGGTCGGTGGGATCTGTTGGACGTGGTGCGCATGACCTATGCATTGCGCCCCGAAGGCATAGAGTGGCCCAAGCACCCAGATGGCAAGCCCAGCTTCAAGCTGGAAGACTTGAGCGCTGCCAACGGTTTGGTACACGAAGCGGCCCACGACGCCGTGTCGGACGTGCGCGCCACCATCGCTTTGGCGCGCCTCATTCGGCAAAAGCAACCCAAACTCTTTGACTTTGCGCTGAGCCTGCACAAAAAAGACCGGGTGGCGGCGGAGCTTGGATTGCCCACGGCCCAAGCCAACGCCAAACCGTTTTTGCATGTCTCGGGCATGTTTCCAGCGGAGCGGGGCTGCCTTGCAGTGATGTGGCCGCTGGCCACGCATCCCACCAACAAGAATGAGCTGATCGCCTGGGATTTGTCAGAAGACCCACGGCCCCTAGCAAACTTGAAACCGGATGAAATCCGCTTGCGCATGTTCAGCCGCAGCGCCGATCTGCCTGAGGGCGTGACGCGATTACCCATTAAAACGGTTCACCTGAACAAATCCCCCATGGTGGTGGGAAACCTCAAGACCCTGACCGATGCGCAGGCCAAACGCTGGGGCATTGACATGGCCCACGCCATGCAAAATGCCGAGGCCGCGCGAGACTTGCCCGACATGAGCGCACTTTGGCCACATGTGTTTGCCAAACCTGTTGCTGATACAGGCGTGCCAGATGTTGACTCAGACCTGTACGGCGGCTTTGTCGGCAATGCGGACCGCCGCCGCCTAAACCAATTGCGGGCCCTATCGCCGCAAGAATTGGCACTAGAGCGCCCCGGCTTTGAAGACAGCCGCCTGGGCGAACTGGTCTGGCGCTACCGTGCGCGCAACTTTCCTGACACTTTGTCGCCGGATGATCAAGCCCGCTGGGAGCAGCATCGCCAGGCGCGCCTGATTAAAGGTGAGGGGGGAAACCGAACGGTGCAGGCCTTGTTTGACCAAATTGACGAGATGTCAGAGTCTGCAGACGATCGTGCCGAAGAGATACTGGGCGCGCTGTACGATTACGCCGAAGGCATAGCGCCCGATCTCTGAAGCGCTAGAGACCAACATTTTCATTTTCAGCATTCTATGAACTCACCCCACAAGTCAGATTTCACCACCGCCATTGTCCATTCAGACCGTCAATTCGGCGTTGAGCATGGCGGTGTGCACAAGCCGATTCACACGTCGGTGCAATACGGTTTCGACAAGGTGGAAGACCTGATCGGCGTGTTTCAAGGCACGATCAAAGGCGGCTACAACTATGCACGCCAAGGCACGCCCACCACCGCAGCACTGGAGGCCAAGCTGACCAAGATGGAGCAGGGCGTGGGCTGCGTCAGTTTTGCCACCGGCATGGCGGCCATCACAGCATTGTTCATGACGCTGCTGCGTGCGGGCGACCACATCGTCTCCAGCAAGTTTGTGTTTGGCAACACCAACAGCTTGCTGGGCACCATGAGCGACCTGGGCATTGAGGTCAGCAAGGTGGATACCACGGCCGTGGCGCATGTTGAATCAGCGCTTAAGCCCAACACCCGCATGGTGTTTGTGGAAACCCTGGCTAACCCCGGCACGCAGATCCCTGACCTGGACGCCATTGGTGCGCTGTGCAAGGCCAAGGGAATTTTGTTCGTGGTGGACAACACCATTTTGTCGCCGCATTTGTTTCGCCCGGCGACTGTGGGGGCGGGTTTGGTCATCCATTCGCTCACCAAGACCATCGCCGGACACGGCAACGCACTGGGCGGCGCAGTGATCGACACCGGATTGTTTGACTGGAGCAGCTACCCGAACATTGCTGAAGCCTACCGCACGGTGGACGCACGCCAATGGGGCCTGGTGCAAATTCGCAAAAAAGGTTTGCGCGACATGGGGGGCACCTTGTCAGCCCAGCACGCCCATTTGATCAGCACAGGCGCTGAAACCCTGACATTGCGTCTGGCGCAAACCAGTGCCACGGCGCTGGCACTGGCACAATTTTTGGAGGCGCACCCCGCCATCGCCAAGGTGCATTACCCCATGCTGCCTTCACACCCTCAGCACGCCATGGCCAAGAAACATTTCAAGGCCGGGTCGTGGTTGATGTCGTTTGAACTGCGCGACGCCAACCGCTGCAGCGAAGTCATCAACCGCCTGACGCTGCCGATTGCGGCCACAGGTTTGGGCGACAACCGCACCCTGATCATTCCTGTGGCGCCCACGATCTTTTGGGAAGCCGGTGCAGCAGTGCGTGCCGACATGCGGATTACGGATGGATTGATCCGCTTGTCCGTGGGCTTGGAAGAGTGCGCGGACTTGATCGCAGACTTTGAGCAGGCGCTCAAATAGTTTTAAGTCGCTTATTTGCTTGATATTTAATAGCACTAAACCGTTACGGGATATGCCGTAACGGGTATTTACGGCCTATATCGGCGAGCAGCTATGGTGCTATTTACTGCGTCCCAAAAATCCGGTCACCCGCGTCGCCCAGGCCGGGCAGGATGTAACCGTGATCATTGAGCTGACGATCCACGGCAGCGGTGTACACCGGCACGTCGGGGTGTGCATCGTTCATGGCCTTTAGACCTTCAGGGCAGGTCAGCAAGCAGACGAACTTGATGGACTTTGGGTTGAGTTTTTTCAAGCGATCCACCGCGGAAATGGCGGAGTTGCCTGTGGCCAGCATGGGGTCTACCACGATGATGTCGCGGGCTTCCATGTCTTGCGGCATCTTGAAGTAGTACTCCACGGGGTGCAGCGTCTTGGGGTCACGGTACAGGCCGACATGGCCGACGCGCGCGCCAGGGACCACGTCCAGCATGCCTTCCAGAATGCCGTTTCCCGCCCGCAAGATAGACACAAACACCAGCTTTTTGCCGTCAATCATCTTGCCGGTCATGGTCTCAAGCGGGGTTTCGATCTCCACGTCTTGCAGCGCCATGTCGCGGGTGACTTCATAGGTCATCAGGCTGGCGAGCTCGGCCAGCAGGCGGCGAAAGCTGTTGGTGGACGCGGTTTTGTTGCGCATCAAGGTCAGCTTGTGCTGCACCAGGGGGTGGTCAACCAAGTGAAGATTGGGTGGCAGTGGGCGTTGGGGAGTGCTCATGATTTGCTTGTTTGATTGGATGGAATAGCGTTGAGTTACTTTTTGCCAAAAATACCGCCCAGCACGCCGCGCAAAATTTCTTTGCCGACGGAGGTGCCAATGGTGCGCACGGCGGAGCGGGCCATGGTTTGCACCAGACCGTCATGCTTGCCGCCGCGAGGGCCGGTTGTGCCAAACAGCACATCGTTCAGGCCGCCCATCAGTCCGCCACCGCCACCAGAGGCTTGGTTATTTCCACCAATTTGAGGAATGCTTGGCGCTGGGATGCCGTCAGCGCCTTGTGGTTGGTTGTTGGCGTTGCCCGCTGCACTTTGTGTGCGGCCTAGCAGCTTTTCATAGGCGGATTCGCGATCCACGGTTTTTTCGTACACGCCGGCCACCAAGGATGTTTGCATCAGGCTTTGGCGTTGTTCTGGTGTGATCGGGCCGAGCTGGCCGCCGGGCGGCAAAACATAGACTCGCTCCGTCGGGCAAGGGCGTCCTTTTTCGTCCAGGAAGCTGATCAGCGCTTCGCCGACCGCCAGTTCGGTGATCGCGGTTTCAATGTCCAGCCCTGCGTTTTGGCGCATGGTTTGTGCGGCGGCCGTGACGGCCTTTTGGTCGCGCGGTGTGAACGCGCGCAAAGCGTGCTGCACCCGGTTACTGAGCTGTGCCAGCACGGTGTCGGGAATGTCCAGCGGGTTTTGAGTGACGAAGTAGACGCCGACGCCCTTGGAGCGCACGAGGCGAACCACCAGTTCAATCCGCTCAATCAGCACCTTAGGCGCGCCGTTGAACAGCAAGTGCGCTTCGTCAAAGAAGAACACCAGCTTGGGTTGCTCCAGGTCGCCCACCTCTGGCAGCTGTTCAAACAGCTCGGACAGCATCCACAGCAAGAAGGTGGCGTACAAGCGCGGTGAATTCATCAGCTTGTCCGCGGCCAAGATATTGACCACGCCTTTGCCAGACACGGTCTGGATCAGGTCGTTGATGTTGAGCATGGGCTCGCCAAAGAACTTGTCGCCGCCTTGTTGCTCAATCTGCAGCAAGCCGCGCTGGATCGCGCCTACGCTGGCGGCGCTGATGTTGCCGTAGCTGGTGGTGAAGTCGCTGCCGTTGTCGCCCACGTATTGCAGCATCGCGCGCAGGTCTTTGAGGTCCAGCAGCAGCAAGCCGTTGTCATCTGCAATCTTGAAGACCAGGTTCAGCACGCCTGTTTGGGTGTCGTTCAGGTCCAGCATGCGGGCCAGCAGCAGCGGGCCCATGTCGGATACGGTGGCGCGCACCGGATGGCCGCTTTCACCGAACACGTCCCAAATGGTACAGGGGCTGGCGGCGGATTCTGGGGTTGGCAGGCCACGGTCTTTGATGGCTGCCGCCAATTTGGTGCTGACTTTCCCGGCTTGGCTGACGCCTGTGAGGTCACCTTTGATGTCGGCCATGAAGACCGGCACGCCGATTTTGGAGAAGTTTTCTGCCAAAGTCTGCAAAGTCACCGTCTTTCCTGTGCCCGTGGCGCCTGTGATCAAGCCGTGGCGATTGGCCAGTTGCGGCAATAAAAAGCACTGTGCAATCGACGGTGCGGTGCCATGTTGCGCGATCAGCATTGGTTCAGCCATGGTGAAACTTCCGGTCAGGGGTAGGTAAAAGTAAAATCAGCCTCTAGGTTAAATCATAAGACGGGAAATCTTCGTGGCCGGACACAGTAAATGGGCAAATATCCAGCATCGCAAAGGGCGTCAGGATGAAAAACGGGGCAAGATCTGGACGCGCATCATCCGCGAGATCACCGTGGCGGCACGCCAAAGCGGGGCCGATGCCGCGACCAATCCACGCTTGAGGCTGGCCATTGAGAAGGCTAAGGCGGCCAACATGCCGGCCGACCGCATCAAATACAACATCGACAAAGCCTCTGGTAACTTAGAGGGCGTGCATTACGAAGAAATTCGCTATGAAGGCTACGGCATCGGTGGCGCGGCTATCATCGTGGACACCATGACGGACAACAAGGTTCGCACAGTGGCTGAAGTGCGTTTTGCCTTCAGTAAATTTGGCGGCAACATGGGCACCGAAGGCTCGGTGGCGTTTCAGTTCAAGCATTGCGGCCAGATGATTTTTGAACCTGGCACCGACGAAGACAAGCTGATGGAGTCAGCCCTGGAAGCGGGTGCGGACGACGTGGTGACTGGCGATGACGGTGCGATTGAGGTTTTGACGTCGCCCCATGACTTTGAGGCCGTCAAGAACTCACTTGAGGCTGCGGGCTTCAAACCAGCCTTGGCCGAAGTGACCATGCGGCCAGAAAATACCGTGGCATTCAGCGAAGACGACAGCGCCAAAATGCAGCGGCTGCTCGATGCCCTGGAAGACCTGGATGATGTGCAGGGGGTCTATCACAACGCCGAACTTGGCGCAGAACTATGAACATTTTGGTCATCGGCAGCGGCGGCCGTGAACATGCCCTGGCTTGCAAACTTGCGGAATCGCCCCGTGTGCAGACGGTCTACGTGGCCCCTGGCAATGGCGGAACAGCTTGCGATGTTCGCTTAAAGAACCTGAACATCACCGATCCGCAGGCCCTGCGGGAATGGGCTGCTTCTGAAAAGATAGCATTGACCGTGGTGGGTCCAGAGCAGCCACTGGCTGCAGGTGTGGTGGACGAGTTCCGCGCCCATGGCTTGCGCATTTTTGGGCCTACCAAGGCTGCTGCCCAGTTGGAAAGCTCCAAAGCCTTCTCCAAAGCCTTCATGAAGCGCCACGGCATTCCTACCGCCGCCTATGAAGCTTTTACCGATGTGACCGCAGCGCATGCCTACATCGACAAGATGGGCGCGCCAATCGTCGTCAAGGCAGATGGCTTGGCCGCTGGCAAGGGCGTGGTTGTAGCCATGACGCTGGCTGAGGCACATGAGGCCGTGGACTTTATGTTGGAGGGCAACACCCTTGGCGTGGTTCACAACCAAGGCGCTGATGGCGTGGCGGTGCCGCGTGTGGTCATCGAAGAGTTTTTGATCGGCGAAGAGGCCAGCTTCATTGTGCTGTGTGACGGCAAAAACGTCCTGCCGCTGGCCACGTCGCAGGACCATAAACGTTTGCTGGATGGCGATCTGGGTCCCAACACGGGCGGCATGGGGGCTTATTCCCCCGCGCCTGTGGTGACGCCAGATGTGCATGGCCGAGCGATGCGCGAAATCATTTTGCCTACGCTTGCGGGCATGGAAAAAGACGGCATCCCCTTCACAGGTTTTCTGTACGCCGGTTTGATGATTGATCCCAAGGGAAGCGTCAAAACGCTGGAATTCAACTGCCGCATGGGCGACCCTGAGACGCAGCCTATCTTGATGCGGTTGAAGTCTGATTTGGTGGAGGTGATGTTGGCCGCTACCGCAGAAAAACTCGATCAAGTCGAGCTGCAATGGGACCGCCGCGCCGCATTAGGCGTGGTGATGGCGGCGCATGGCTATCCACTTGCGCCTCGCAAGGGTGATGTGATTACCGGATTGCCCTACACCGGACATGAGCGTCGGTCTGAAAAGCGCGATGGTCAAGATGACGTGTCGGTGTTTCACGCCGGGACCATTTTGCAGGGTGAAGACATTGTGACGTCTGGTGGGCGGGTGCTGTGTGTCACCGCGCTTGGGGATTCTGTAAAACTGGCCCAAGCCAAGGCTTACGACATTGTCCACCGCATACAGTTTGATGGCATGCAATACCGCAAAGACATTGGCCACAGAGGAACCCTGAAAGCATGACACAAGCATCCTCTTCTGTTGCCGGTCTGGCTGACGTGCAATCGGTGCGCACCTATTTGCAAGGTCTTCAAAACCAAATCACGTCAGCCATTGCTGAAATTGACGGCGGCAGCTTTCTGGTCGACCCTTGGAAGAAAGCCGAGGGCGAGTTGCTTCAAGGCGATGGTGTTACCCAAATCTTGGAAGGTGGCGCGGTATTTGAGCGCGCGGGCGTGGGTTTTTCGCATGTTCGTGGCCCGCAATTGCCGCCATCTGCCACTCAGCATCGCCCGGAATTGGCCGGGGCACCGTTCGAGGCGATGGGGGTGTCACTGGTGTTTCATCCCCGCAATCCTTATGTGCCCACGGTGCACATGAATGTGCGCATGATTGCCGCCACCCCCGCAAGTGGCGTTCCCGTCTGCTGGTTCGGCGGTGGGATGGATTTGACGCCGTTTTACCCCTTTGAGGAAGACGCCAAGCATTTCCATCAGGTCTGCAAAGGCAGTTTGGTTGATTTTGGCGACGACAAATACCCGCGCTTCAAAAAATGGTGCGATGAATACTTCTTTTTAAAGCACCGCAATGAGCAGCGTGGCATTGGGGGCATCTTTTTTGATGACTTTTCCGAGCTTGGGTTTGAGCAGAGCAGGGCGATGATGCAGTCCGTCGGCTCGGCCTTCCTGAATGCCTACCTGCCCATTGTCAAGGCCCGCATGGGCATGGCATATGGCGATCGGGAGCGGCAATTCCAGCTCTACCGACGTGGGCGCTATGTCGAATTCAATCTGGTGTGGGACCGGGGCACGCACTTTGGTTTGCAGTCTGGCGGGCGAACCGAGTCGATCTTGCTGTCCATGCCGCCGCTGACCAGTTGGGCCTATCAGCAGGTGCCGCAGGCAGGTAGCCCTGAAGCCAAGCTCTACAGCGATTTCTTGATTCGTAAGGACTGGGTCTGATGTCATGGACGGCGGCGGATAGCGCCCTGGTTGCACCAGGTCATTCATCTGCTAGCGCTGCGGCCTATCGAATTGGGGTCTATGGCGGCGCTTTTGATCCGCCGCATCTGGCGCACGTGGCGCTTGCAAAGGCGGCAATTGCCCAAGCAGATCTGGATTTGCTCTTAGTCATCCCGACAGGGCAGGCTTGGCACAAGAGCCGCACACTCAGCCCTGCTGCAGATCGCTTGGCCATGGTTCAACTTGCTTTTGAAGACCAGGCTAAGGTGAAGATTGATGGACGAGAAACCCTGCGGAGCGGGCCAACCTACACCATCGACACCTTGGAGGCTTTGAAGCAGGCCCATCCAAAGGCGTCTTTTGCTTTATTTATCGGGCAAGATCAAGCGGCCGCGTTTACCAGTTGGCATCGCTGGCGAGCCGTGTTAGAGATTGCTACCCTTTTTGTAGCTGAGAGAGAAGGTACAATAAGCGGTAATGGCCTGTTGAATACCCTCAATGGCCTGCTTGTTGCCACGAAGGGTGCCTCGCCAGATGCGGGGCTCGCTGACAGTTGCGTACAGGCACTGATGCTGCCCCCCATGGCCATCAGCGCAACCGATATTCGCCAACGTGCATCGAAGGGTCTTGGGATCAGCCATCTGGTGCCCGAAGCCGTTGCAGGCTATATTGCCCAACACCATCTTTACCGAACTGCTTGATGAGCTCATCTGAAACCGCCGCCAAAAAAGACGTCCAAAAACTCCAGCGTGCCATCGTCGATGGTCTGGAGGATGTGAAAGCGCAAGACATCCAGGTCTTCGACACGGAGCATTTGTCTTCCCTGTTTGAGCGCGTGATCGTCGCCAGTGGAACGTCTAACCGTCAAACCAAGGCGCTGGCCGCTAGCGTGGTTGATGCTGTGCGCGAAGCCGGCTTTGTCAAACCGCGCATCGAAGGCGAAGAAAACGGCGAATGGATCATTGTGGATTGCGGCGCAGCCGTGGTGCATGTTATGCAGCCCACCATCCGCACCTATTACCACCTTGAGGAGATTTGGGGTGACAAGCCAGTGCGTTTGAAGTTTGGCGCGGTCAAACCGGCCGAACCAGAAAAGGCAGCTTCCAAAGCGCCAACCAAGACTTCAGCGAAGAGCAAAAAACCTGAACTCGGCCCTAGCCTGCGCCGTAGCAGCGCGGTTAAGACGGCCGAGCGCGATGCAAAACAGGCTGAGGCGGCTAAGGCTCCGGCCAAGAGGGCGCCCGCCAAACGTGCAACGGCTAAGACTGCAGCATCCAAGTCTGCCCCAGCTGGCAAAACGGCTGCCGCCAAAGTGCCCGCAAAGCTGCCTTTGGTGAAGGTGGGTGTCAAGCCCGCGTCTAAACCAGCCAGCAAAGCACCCGCGAAGACTGCTGGCAAGGCACCCGCCAAGAAAGCTGCACCTAAAAAGGCATGAGGCTGCTGGTCGTGGCAGTCGGGCAACGTATACCTGACTGGGCTCAAACGGCGTGGGATGACTACGCCAAGCGCTTTCCGGCTGAGTTAAAGCTCGAGTTAAAAGCGGTCAAAACAGAGCCGCGTGGCAGCAAATCGCTAGAAACACTCTACGCCGCCGAACGCGAGCGAATTGAGGCAGCCATTCCCAGGGGATGCCGCATTGTGGCTTTGGACGAGCGCGGTACCGCGCTCAGTACTTTGTCGCTGGCCAGTCGGCTCAAGACTTGGCAACTCGAAGCGGATGATGTGGCCCTGGTCATAGGTGGGCCCGATGGGCTCGACCCCGCCTTCAAGCAAGCCGCCCATGAGCGAATTCGCCTTTCAGATCTAACCCTGCCGCATGCATTTGCGCGTGTCTTGCTGGTCGAGCAGCTTTATCGCGCCTGGTCAGTGAATGCTGGCCATCCTTATCACCGTGAATAAGTAGCGCAGGACGTTTCCGGGAGTATTGCCCCATGCCTGAATTCTTGTACTTGGCGTCCCAAAGCCCACGCCGTCGTCAGCTATTGGATCAACTTGGGGTGAAGCACGAACTCTTGCTTCCTGGCGAGGACGAAGACGCTGAAAGCCTGGAAGCTCCGCTGAAAAACGAAGCTCCGACAGCTTACGTCCAGCGCGTCACCGGCCTAAAGTTGGACGCGGCCTTGGCGCGCAGGGCAAGCAGGGGTTTGGCTTTGGCACCCGTGCTGTGTTCGGACACCACAGTTGCGCTGGGGCGAACAATTCTCGGCAAGCCTGCTGACGCCGCCGATGCGATGGCCATTTTGAGCAAGCTGTCCGGCCAAACGCACAGGGTGTTAACGGCTGTAGCTGCCCAGGTCGGTCAAAACCGGGTTACCGCCCTCAGCACTTCAAAGGTGAGCTTTGCCACCATGAGCGTGGACCAGATCGAGCGCTACATTGAAACTGGCGAGCCCATGGGTAAGGCGGGAGCATATGGTGTTCAGGGCAAGGCGGCCGCCTACATAGAGCACATCAGCGGCAGCTATTCCGGCATCATGGGTTTGCCTATGTATGAAACGGCGCAAATCTTGCGCGCTTTAGGCTTCACAATCTAGGGATGCAACAAGATATTCTGATCAATTGGTCACCCCAGGAAACGCGGGTGGCCGTGCTGGAAAGTGGCGCGGTGCAAGAGTTGCATGTCGAGCGCACGCTCGAGCGCGGCTTGGTGGGCAACGTCTACTTGGGTAAAGTGGCCAGGGTACTGCCTGGTATGCAGTCCGCGTTCATTGACATTGGTCTGGAGCGGGCCGCATTCCTGCATGTGGCGGACTTGCTCGGGGCCCATCCTGCAGTGCGAGGTGCTAACTCCGAAGAGCGGGACGCACCACTTGTGCCTATCGAAAAGCAGGTGTTTGAAGGCCAGGCGTTGATGGTCCAGGTGATCAAGGATCCCATCGGTACCAAGGGTGCGCGGCTTTCTACCCAGATCAGCATCGCGGGGCGCATGCTGGTGTTTTTGCCGCAAGACGACCACATGGGCATCTCGCAAAAGATTCCGCTGGCCCAGCGCGAAGCCTTGCGCCTGCGAATGAACGCCTTGGCAGGCCCGCCTGACGCACCGGGCGGAGGTGGCGGGTTCATTTTGCGCACCAACGGCGAAGATGCATCTGACGCTGAACTGGCAGAGGACATTGCCTACCTGCGAAAAACTTGGGCGCGCATCAAAGACGCCTCTGTTCATTTGCCACCGCAGTCCTTGCTGCATCAAGATTTGGATCTGCTCAAACGCGTGATGCGCGACCTGGTTGGCGAGTTGACACAATCCATTCGTTTGGATTCGCGCGAACAGTTTCAAAATCTATTGGCCTTTGGGCAAGAGTTCATGCCTGCTGCTACGGAAAAGCTGCAGCACTACAAGGGCGAGCGGCCAATATTTGATTTGTACGGTGTGGAGGAAGAGATCGCGCGAGCGCTGGGTCGCCGTGTTGATTTGAAATCTGGGGGCTATCTGGTGGTTGATCAGACCGAGGCATTGACCACGGTAGACGTGAATACGGGTGGCTTTGTCGGGGCGCGTAACTTTGACGACACCATTTTCAAGACCAATCTGGAAGCGGCAGGGGCCATTGCCAGGCAGTTGCGCCTGCGCAATCTCGGCGGGATGATCATTGTCGATTTCATCGACATGACACGCCCTGACCACCGCGATGCCGTACTGGCGGAACTCAAAAAGCATCTCATACGCGACCGTGTCAAAACAACGGCTGGCGGCTTTTCGCAACTGGGCTTGGTTGAGATGACGCGCAAGCGAACCCGCGAGTCACTGGCGCACATGTTGTGTGAGCCTTGTGCCGTCTGCCAGGGCAAGGGCATCGTCAAGACAGCCAGAAGCGTTGCGTATGACATCTTGCGCGAGATCTTGCGCGAGGCCCGGCAATTCAACCCTAGAGAATTTCGGGTGCTGGCGTCGCCCGCCGTGGTGGATATCTTGCTGGACGAGGAAAGCCAGCACCTGGCAGGCTTGTCGGACTTCATTGGCAAGCCTATTTCTTTGCAGGCGGAATCTGGCATGGGGCAAGAGCAATACGATGTGGTGCTGATGTAAATGCAAATGGCCATGCATCCAACGCGGCAGGTCACGGCAAATGCAGCACCCATTCCGATCTTGGTGTACCACCAGATTGCGCAAGCACCACCCAAAGGGGCCCCATTTCGAAGCCTGTGTGTGAGCCCTGATAGCTTCAAACAGCACATGAGCTTGCTGCGACTGCTTGGGTATCGCGGTTTGTCGATGAGTGAGTTGCAGCCGTATTTGTCGGGCCAATTGACAGGTAAAGTCGTTGGGCTCACCTTTGACGATGGCTATTTGAACAACCTGCAACATGCCTTGTCGGTGCTTGCCGCCAATGGATTCTCAGCCACCTGCTATGCCGTCAGCAACATGGCTGGCATGACGAATGTTTGGGACAAAGAGGTGGGCATTGCGCAAGTGCCATTGATGACCTCAGCCCAGATGCAGGAATGGATCAAAGCGGGGCAGGAAATCGGTGCTCACACCCGTCACCATGTCCACCTGCCAGTTCAAAGCGCTGAGCTTGCGCGCGATGAGATTTTTGGCTGCAAAGCTGAACTGGAAGACATGCTCGGTCGTGCGGTTCAGCATTTTTGCTATCCCTATGGGGAATATGCCCAAGAGCATGTTGAATGGGTACAGGAGGCTGGATTCACCAGCGCCACCACAACGGCACGTGGACGTTGCCATGCAGGCCATGACTACCTCACGCTTTCGCGCGTGCCCGTGATGCGATCCACGCACTGGTTTCAGATGTGGCTTAAGCTTCAAACCTCTTACGAAGACAAAAAACGTGGATAAACCGTGGCCTGAGTCCAAACGCCGATTGAAAATTGCCGTGCTTCATCGCATTTTTGTCAGTAGCGGGGGAGGTGCCGAGCGCTATGCGATTTCCTTGGTTGAACATTTGAGCCAAAGGCACGAGGTTCATGTTTTTGCGCAGGAGATTGGGCACCAGTACCCTGGCGTGACGTATCACAAGATCAGCACGCCCATGCGCCGCCCGCGTTGGATTAATCAACTTTGGTATGCCTTTGCCAGTTGGCGGGGGAGTAGGCAAGGTTTTGACATCGTTCATTCTCACGAGAATACGTGGCACGGAAACGTCCAGACCGTGCATGTCTTACCGGTTTGGCACAATTTCTTTGCCGGGCGACATGGCATTCGCCTGGCTCTGCGACGGCTCAAGGCCTGGACCAGTCCTCGCATGTGGACTTACTTGGGTTTGGAGAGCCTGCGGTTTAAGCTTCCTTCGACGCTTAACCCGAGCAGTGCAGGGCGTTTGGTGGTGGTGACCTCTGAGCCCGTCAGGCGGGTCATGCTCAAAACGTTTCCTAAATCCGCGTCAGCGCTGCGCGTATTGACGCCAGGTGTTGATCTTCCCAATGACGTGGGGTCAGAGTTAGAGGCTCAAATCAAATGCGATCAGGCACGTCGGCAATTAGGGGTGCCACTAGATGCCCCGTGCGTCTTGCTGGTGGGCAATGATTTCGGTAAAAAGGGCTTACCCAGCCTGTTAAAAGCGTTTGCCTCGCTACCTGTAAACACATGGTTGCTGGCCATTGGCAGTGCCCAACGGATACCAGAATACCGAAAGATGGCTGACGATCTTGGCCTGGGTTCGCGCGTTGTTTTTCATGGCGCGCTGAAAGACATTACCGTTGCGTATTCAGCTGCAGATGTACTGGCGCATCCCACGCTTGAAGATACGTTTGCTATGGTGGTGCTGGAAGCCATGGTCCACAAGATACCGGTGGTCGTGAGTGACGAGACCTATTGCGGTATCGCCAGCATGCTGATGGATGGGGTTAACGCTGTCGTCCTGCCGTATCCCAAAGATCCTGTGGCCATTGCCAATGCGCTAAACGCCATACTTGGCAAGACCGAATATCGGCAGGCGTTGGCAGCTAAGGCATTTGAGTTCGCGTGCCAACATACTTGGGCCGCAAAAGCGCAGGCGCAAGAAGCGATGTATTTTGAGTTGCTGGACCGATGACTCTCCTGCGCTGAAACGGCGCTGGGTGAGTTGAAACTTGCTCAGGCCACCAGTTTGAAATGCTTCCGGCTGAAATCCAGACCCGTTAAGGTTTCAATTTGCCGCATGAAGTGGTACTTGTTCTCTTTTGGGGTCGGTTTGTAATTCGGATCAATGTGCAACTCAGGCTCCGCCCCCGTTTTTAGCCATTCCTGCACTTCCTTTGGATGGGTGCCTTCAAAGCGCTTTAAGGCGCGTTTGTCAAACTGGCTGTAAACAATTTGAATGGCAGGGGTGGCCCAGTATTTGGCGACCTGATCGCTTTTCTTTTGCATGTCCTCATTGCGGCGTATCCAGCCGTAGTGATAGATGTGCGCATTGGCAAGAGCTGCTTTTGGGTTGCGGCCTTTCTTGTGCTCTGTCGTGACCAGCCAATACTGACCGTCTGGTGCGTAGGAACGGATCGTGTTGCGAATCAGACGGCATTCTCGGCGGTACCAGCCTGGGCTGATAGAAACCCAGTCGGGTGAACCATAAAAGTGCTTGTAATCAAACACCAAGGCTTCAACTTCAGGGTTGTCATGGTGACGATTGACGCTGGCTCGGATGGCCGCCAGCTCGTCTTCATGCACCACTTCATCACCTTCCAGGTAGAAGGCCCAGTCCCCAGTGCAGGAGAACTGAGCGATCATTTTTTGCTGGGCATAGACAAAGCCCCGATCGGCCATGCGCTCATTCCACAGCGTTTCGATGATGCGAATCTTTGGGTCAGCGATCGCTTGTACGCGGGCAAGGGTGTCGTCATTGCCCGCACCGACGGCAATGACAAACTCATCGACCAAGGGCAGAAGTGATCTGATGGATGCTTCGAAGGGAAAGCCTAAATCCACGCCATTGCGAATAAAGGTAAAGCCGCTGATGGAGGGGGTGCTGGGTTTCACTTCGAAGAATTTTCTGAGGTTATGGTTGCTTCAGCGGGATTCGCGGGTTCGATGGCGTCAATGTCATCGCTGCCTGTCGCGCGGGCCACATTGTGCAGTCGGGCATATTGCCCGTTAGCTTGGAGCAATTGTTCATGGCTACCGGATTCCACCACAAGCCCTGCACGCATCACAAATATGCGGTCAGCGTGCTCAATGGTGGACAGGCGGTGCGCAATGATCAAAGTGGTTCTGCCCGCCATAAGACGCTGCAAGGCTTCCTGGACGGCGCGCTCAGACTCGGTATCTAGCGCGGACGTGGCTTCATCCAGAATGAGGACCGGCGCATCTTTGTAAATTGCCCGGGCAATCGCCAAACGCTGGCGTTGTCCTCCAGAGAGTTGGGTAGCGTTATGCCCGACGATGGTCTGGATACCATTTGGTAAAGACTCAACAAAGGCAGACAGATTGGCGGCTTGGATGGCGGCAGTTACGCGTGCCAAATCTGGCACACCGCCCAAGGCGATGTTCTGGGCAATGGTGTCGTTAAACATGGTCACGTCTTGGCTGACAAAAGCCAATTGCGAACGCAAGCTGTGAACATCCCACTGCGTCAACGGTACGCCGTCCAGGCGGACAACTCCCGACGACGGATCGACGAAACGCGGTAGCAAGTTGACCAAGGTGGTTTTTCCGGCACCAGAACTGCCCACCAACGCGATGATTTGGCCCGGTTCTACCTCCAAGTCAATGCCATCTAAGGTGTTGCTATTGCTACCCGGATAGCGAACCTCAACCTGTTCAAAGCTGACCTTGCCAGCAACCCGGTCTGCACGGTGTGTGCCGCTGGCCTCGGTCGGCGTGTTGTCAATCAAGTCCAGCCCACGTTCAACCGCCGCCAAACCACGCGTGATGGGGGACGCAGACTCGGACAGGTGTTTGATGGGAGCCACCAACATCAACATGGCCGTAATGAACGACGCGAAGGTGCCCACCGTAATGCCGCTGGTCGCACTTTGCCAGAGCGCTGTGCATATCACGCCCGATAAGGCAGAAGCTGCCACCATTTGTGTCATCGGCGTCATGGCCGATGCTGCAACGGTCGCTTTCATCGCAAGCCGACGCAGTTCTAAGTTGTAACTGCCAAACCGCTCAGCCTGCTGGGCTTGCGCATCGTGCAAGCGAACAGATCGGTATGCCAGCACGTTTTCTTCTACCACGTAAGCGAGTTGGTCGGTTGCTTCCTGGCTGGCGCGTGTAATGCGGTGTAGCCGCTTGGAAAGCACTTTCATGACCCACGCCACGGCTGGGAAGATCACCAAAACGAAAAGCGTCAATTTCCAGTTGATGTAGAGCAGGTAGCCCATCAAGGCGATCAGCGTGAGCGAGTCTTTCACCAGAGACAAAATGGCGTTAACTAGCAACGTGGTGCCCGTCTGGACCTCGTACACGACGGTATTGGAAAGCCCGCTGGCACCAGACGACACTTGACTAAAGAGTCGAAGGTCTGCATACAAGAGCTTGTCAAAAAGTCGCTTTCGCAAGGCCTGCATGGCATGGTTGGCCATGAAAGCCAGGCCGTATTGCGCGATGAAACCCGCAACACCACGCAAGGCAAACAGCCCCAGAATGGCTGCGGGCACCAGCCATAAGTTAATTTGACTACCGCCCTTAAAGCCTTGATCCAGCAAGGGCTTCATCAGTGCTGGAATTGCGGGCTCTGTCGCTGCTCCCACGATGACGGCAAGGACGACGGCCGGCAAGACATAGCCAGCGCCCTTGAAATACGGCACAAATCGGCGCAGGCGTTGCACGACTGACGCTGCCTTGACGTTCAGGACGGCGGGATCTTGTATGTTGGATGTCACGCGTCAATTGTCCCGGATGTTGAAGATGGGGGCTCTGTCGCGCCTAGTGCGAGCAAAAGTGCGATCGTGAAGCAAAAGTAATCACCAATCAGTGCGTCATACAAAGCACAGTTGAAAAGGCAGGCGATGGCAAAGACTGCAATCAGGGACTGCGTCGCACGCCGATTTGGTGCTGCCAGCGTTTGGGCATCACGCAGCAGGTATGCAAAAAAAGCCAGAAACAGTGCAATGCCACCAAGACCTAATTGGACGCCCCACTGCAGGTATTCCTGGTGCGCATTGTGGTGTGCAGACGAGTTGGTCGACTTCGGTGCAGTTCCTTCCAGCCGCCGGTATTCGTGGTCAAAGCTGGCGACGCCATAGCCGGTTAGCGGGCGTTCTGCAATCGCCTGACTTGCACGCTGCCATAAATTCAACCTTATGCCAGTGGAATTGCCTGCTTCGGCATGCCCACTGTAGGTCTGCGCCTCCGATACCACCAAGGTCATCCGGTCTCTGAATGCAGACGGCACAGTCACCGCCATGGCAATGAGAATGGCGGGAATTGCTAGCAGGTAAAGATTGCGCTTATGCCTCATATGCCAAAACAGTGCTAAGCTGAAAACGGCAAATAGGGCAACCTGTCCAGAACGGCCTGGCAGCAGCAAGACGACATTGACCATAGCGAGAACACTGAGCACTGTTGCTAGCAGTGGGCCCCATTTCTTTGGCAGCATGTCCCGCAAGTGCCAGCACATGGCAGCGTAGCCAGCGGTCATCAGCGACTGATCCAGATAGCCAGAATAAGCCGCATAGTCAGGCCGCACCCCTAACAAGCGATCTGCCGAAAATCGGTCTGCCGGCACCCATGGAACATGCCAGCCCCAACTCATGAGGTAAGTCGTGAGCATCACAAAGGTTTGCGCAACCAAAAGAATGCCAACCGCAGTACGGGCTTCTTTATGGTGCTGAACAGTGACCAAAACCAGAATGAACGCGATGAGTTTGGCATATTTGACCCAACCCAGCAGTGCGACTTGGAGCGGGGCAGTGGTGTAGATCAGACTAAAGGCCAGTACGCCAAGCATGATCAAAATCCACTTGGCTGATTTGAAGCGGGTTAATGTGACGAGATTGCGCTGGCTGGTCAATGTTGCAAACAGTACCGCCAATCCAGAAATCAGCAGCAATAGTTTAGAAACATTGACAGCCGCAAGTGAAAACGGCAATGCGGCTGCCAGCAGGTAGACTGGCCAGGGTCGAAGCGACTTCAGTGCTTCAAAAGTCAAACGCATCCAATTTCCATAATAATCTCAAGCACAGGATTATCTTCGCACCCTGCGCCAGGCTGGTAGTGTCGATACCTGATCTACAACGCCAGCTGCACGCTGGGTACCCATTTCATGCGTTTATCCGTCGTCATCATCACTTTTAACGAGGCCGCCAACATTGCCGCCTGCCTAGATTCTGTGCAGTTCGCCGATGAATGCATCGTCTTGGACAACGGCAGTACTGATGGCACGCACGATATTGTTCTTGCCCGAGGGGCCAAATTGGCCAAAAGCGATGACTGGCCTGGCTTCGGTCTTCAAAAGAACCGGGCGTTAGCGTTGGCGACGGGGGACTGGGTCCTCTCACTTGACGCGGACGAGCGCGTAACGCCCGAATTGCAAGCTGAAATTATCGCCGCCATGCGTGGAACAGAATCTTTAGCCTACACCGTGCCAAGGCTGTCGAGTTTTTGCGGTTCGGCTATTCGCCACAGTGGCTGGTACCCTGATCACGTGTTGCGCTTGTTCCCACGAACAAAAGGACGTTTTTCAGACGATTTGGTGCATGAAAAAGTACTGACTGAACTGTCTGTCAGGCAACTGAAGTCCCACCTCCTGCACGAGAGCTTTCGCAGTTTTGAATCTGTTCTCGATAAGGTCAATCGCTATTCGACTGCATCGGCGCTAGGAATGCATCAAAAAGGTCGAACAGGCAGTTTTTCCAGCGCGCTTGGGCATGGCATATGGGCCTTTATCCGCACCTATTTTTTGCGACTGGGTTTTTTAGATGGTCGCATGGGCTTTGCTGTTGCGGTGTCTAGCGCTGAAGGCAGTTATTACCGGTATTTGAAGCTGTGGCTGATTCAGCAAGCCAAGTGAGACTTCACATTGTTGAACCTACTTTGCACAGCTTTGCTGGGCATTGTCACAGCTTGGTTGACGCACTGACGCAGGCCATGCCCCACGTGCCCGTCACCATTTGGGCGGGACGCGGGAGTCAATCATTTTGGTCTGGAGCAGGCGATTTGAAGCCCTATTTTTTCCGCTCCTGGCGTCGCTTGCAGGCCGTTTGGTTGTACCGGCGCTTGCTGAAAACCGATGGAAAAATCCTGATATCGACTGCGGGGACAAGCGATTTTTTGACACTTGATTGGATTGCGTCAAGGCCGATTCCTGCAAACAAGGTCTATCTTTATGTGCACTGGGTAGGTGCCAAGACCCATAAGGCGGAGCAATTGCGTAAAGTTGCGCTGCGCCAGCCTGAGTTGGAGATCTTGACGACGACAGAATCGGTCGCCGAATTCTTTCGCACTATTGGGTTTCGAGCAAATGCGGTTCCGTATCCTGTTTCCAAGGGTTCTGAGGAAGTGCAAAAACCTCAACCATTCCGCAGATTGGTCGTTGCAGGTGCGGCTCGCATGGACAAAGGTTTTGACCGAATCGTCGATTTGGTGGAAAACCTGAAAGCAAGTGATGCAAATGTTCCTATCGTTGTTCAGGCATCAGCAACGCACAAGGATAAACATCCGTCGGACATTGCTGCTCAAATTGAGCGATTGGTCAAAATCGGCTATGCGCCGCTGCAGTTGATCACAGATACCCTGACGCCTCAGGCCTACCGTGAGATGTTCGTAGGTGGGGTAAGCGTTCAGCCGTATTCAGCGGATGCCTTTCAGGACAGGGTTAGCGGTGTAACCCTGGATGCGCTCGGAGCGGGTTGCCCTGTGGTTGTGACGGCAAATACCTGGCTTGCCCGCACGGTGGAACGTTACCACGCCGGGATGGCAGCTGAAAATCTGACGCCACTCGGTTTACGTGCTGCCGTCGATGCGGTGATCGTTGATTACGGCGCCTTTGCAGACAATGCCGCACGGGCAGGGCGGGACGTTCGGGCTATGCATTCTGCAGATTCGATGGTAAATGCGCTTTTTGGCACTCAAAGTTAAGAACTTTTTGTGTGCCCTGTACACCAAGGGCCGTGGTCACACGTTGTTATCAAATTCCTGATTGGTATATTCGCTGCACTATGCGCACATTCGATACCCCAGCTCGCCGCCATTTCTTGGGCGCGCTCTCTTTGGTCGCCATGCCTTCATGGGCTCAGTTTCGGGTGGAAGTATCTGGTGTGGGGCAGGTTCAAATGCCCGTTGCCATCGGTGCATTCAAGGGAGATGATCTTTCTCCCCAAAAGATTGCGGCTATCGTTAGGTCGGATCTAGAGCGAAGCGGCCAGTTTCGGGCCGTAGACGTTGCCAGTGCCAACGGTCTGGATGAAAGCAGCCGCCCTGATTTCTCAACATTCCGCCAGAAAGCCGCCGATTCACTATTGACCGGGAGTGTCACCAAACTGGCCGACGGACGTTACGACGTGCGTTTTCGGCTTTGGGATGTGGTCAAAGCCCAGGATTTAGGAGGGCAGGGCTACGCAGTCGGCCCTGGCGAACTTCGGCTGGCAGCGCACCGTGTCGCAGATTTTGTGTACGAGAAGTTGACGGGTGACAAAGGGGTTTTTTCAACGCGCTTGGCCTACGTGACCAAGGCGGGGCCTCGCCACACGTTGTGGGTTGCTGACTCCGATGGTGAAAACGCACAGTCGGCGCTGTCGAGTCAAGAGCCCATTATTTCGCCGTCATGGTCTCCAACGGGGAGTCAGTTAGCCTATGTTTCATTTGAATCACGCAAACCTGTGATTTATGTTCATACCATTGCCAACGGACAGCGTCGTTTGCTTGCAAATTTCAGAGGCTCTAATAGCGCCCCTACTTGGGCCCCCGATGGCAACACACTGGCAGTGACGCTCAGCCGCGACGGCGGATCTCAAATTTATGCGCTGGATGCAAAGGGCGGCGAGCCTCGGCGTTTGACCCAGTCCAGCAGCATCGATACCGAACCAGAGTTTTCACCCGACGGCAAGACGATTTATTTTGTCAGTGACAGAGGCGGATCACCCCAAATTTACAAGATGAGCGCAAACGGCGGCAGCGCTGAGCGTGTGACTTTCAGTGGCGGCTACAACATCTCTCCCGCAATCAGTCCGGACGGGCGTTCGCTGGCTTACATCTCACGCGTCAATGGTGCGTTCAAGCTTCATGTCATGGAGTTGGCGTCTGGCACTGTCAATGCCATCACCGATACATCGGCTGACGAAAGCCCCAGTTTTGCGCCCAATGGGCGTCTTTTGGTTTACGCGACCCAAGTGCAAGGGCGCGATGCGCTGATGACGACCACTTTAGATGGAAAGATCAAAGCCAAACTGGGGCAGCAGGGCGGCGATATTCGAGAGCCCGACTGGGGTCCATTTCAACAATGATTCATCAATTCAGAGGAGTTTCCATGACGTCACTTTCAACACTTAAACGCCTGGCAATTGCCAGTCTGGTTGCCGCTGCTTTGGGCGGGTGCGCCTCGAGCGTTCCACTGGATGCGCCGCAGGTCGAAGATCGCAATGCCAGTGCTTTGGCAGGCACTGGCCCATCGGCTCAGGCCGGTGCCGATGCCAACGCGGCCAACAGCCGTACGGTTCAATCGGTAGACTTGAGCAAAGCAGGTCAAGATAAGCTTGGCCCAGCTGGGGGGCGGATTGTTTATTTTGATTACGACAGTTTTGTGGTGAAGTCGGACTACCAGGGCTTGCTGGAAACACAGGCCAAGTACCTCAAGGGTGATAAAGCCCGCAAGGCCGTGATTGAAGGCCACACCGACGACCGCGGTGGCAGCGAATACAACTTGGCTTTGGGGCAAAAGCGTGCTGAAGCTGTTCGTCGTTCGCTCGGGCTCTTGGGTGTGGTTGATGCACAGGTCGAAGCGGTAAGTTTTGGCAAGGAAAAACTGGCGGTGCTTGGCAGTGATGAGGCCTCCATGGCCAAGAACCGCCGTGCTGAAGTGACTTACCGGTAGACCCATGCGCAAAATTTTCCATTACCGCCTGACTCAATTAGCGATGGGAGTGGCGCTCTTGGCCAGCGCCAACGTGAGCCAGGCTGCGCTATTTGAAGACGACGAAGCGCGCAAAGCTATTTTGGATTTGCGCCAAAAGGTTGAAACCGTCCGCATAGGGTCTGAAGCGTCTCAGAAGCGCCAAGACGCTGAACTGGTTCGCATCACAGAAGAAAATGCGCAGCTTCGGCGCTCACTACTGGAATTGCAAAGCCAGATTGAGACGGCCAAGCAAGACTTGGCTAAGTTACGCGGTCAGGATGAGCAGCTTGCCCGTGATGTCGCCGATCTGCAGCGTCGGCAAAAGGACATGGCTGCGGGCGTTGACGACCGACTGAAAAAGTTTGAACCTGCCAAGGTCACCATAGATGGCCGCGAATTTACCGCGGATCCTGCAGAAAAGCGCGATTTTGAGGCCGCCTTGGCAATTTTTCGCAAAGGCGACTTCGCCGCTGCTCAATCTTCGCTATTTGACTTTTTGAAGCGTAACCCGGGCAGCGGATATGCACCGTCGGCATTTTTCTGGTTAGGCAATGCCCAATACGCTACCCGCGACTACAAAGAGGCCATTGCTAACTTTAAGGCGGTGGTGACGCAGGCGCCGGATCACTTGCGCGCACCAGAGGCCTTGCTGTCTGTGGCTAATTGCTATTCAGAACTCAAAGACAACAAGTCTGCCCGTCGTACGTTGGACGAATTGATCAAGGTCTATCCTCAGTCCGAAGCAGCCGTTGCAGGCAAAGAGCGTCTGTCACGCCTGAAATAGTGCTTTGGGTATTCTCGGGCTCACAACCGCGGTGAGCCCGTCGCTTTCCCCGCCTAAAATGGCGGTATGCAAGCATCAGAAATCGCTACTCTCGGTACACAGGTTTTATGGGCCAGTTTTGGCTTGTCAATTCTCTTTGGTGCCATTGCTCAAAAAACGCATTTCTGTACCATGGGTGCGGTCAGTGACATTGTCAACATGGGCGACTGGACCCGCTTGCGCCAATGGGCGCTGGCTGTGGGTGTCGGCATGATCGGTTTTGGCTTGCTGGCCTACAGCGGGCAGATCGATCCCACCAAATCCATTTATTTCAGCAAGCGCTGGTTGTGGCTCTCTGCGGCGGTCGGCGGTGTGATGTTCGGAATTGGCATGGTCTTGGCCTCAGGTTGCGGCAGCAAGACGCTTGTGCGAATCGGCAGCGGCAGTTTGAAATCCGTGGTCGTCTTTCTGGTTATGGGGGTGGCCGGTTTTGCAACATTGAAAGGTGTCACTGCCGTTCTGCGGGATTCAACGGTCGACTTGGTGGGGGTTGATATAGGTGCTGGTGCAAGCATGCCAAACTTGCTAGCGGGCAGCTTGGGAATGGCGCCCGCATCTGCCAGTCTTGTATTTGGATTGCTTGCTGGCCTGATGTTATGCGGCTGGGCATTCGCTGGGAAATCATTTATCCGCGGTGAAAACCTGCTCGCCGGTATTGGCCTTGGCCTCATATTGACAGGCATGTGGTGGGTCAGTGGCCATTTTGGTCATTTGGCAGAACACCCCGAAACGCTGGAAGAGGCTTACTTGGCCACCAACTCAGGGCGCATGGAAGCGATGAGCTTTGTCGCCCCTATCTCGTACACGCTGGATTGGCTCATGTTTTTCAGTGACAAGAGCAAATTCATCACCTTTGGCGTGGTATCTGTCTTAGGCGTTGTTGTCGGTTCCTGGATCAGTGCCATGGCGGGCAAAACTTTTCGCTGGGAAAGCTTCGGGGGCACGGAAGATGTTGCCAATCATCTGGTGGGAGGCACGCTCATGGGCGTAGGTGGCGTTACCGCAATGGGATGCACCATTGGACAAGGCTTAAGTGGCCTGTCTACGCTGAGTTTGACCAGTTTTGTCGCGGTTGCCGGTATTCTCACCGGTGCCGTGATCGCTCTGAAGTATCAGATGTGGCGTCTGGAGCAACAAGTTTGACCGATGCAAGCGCCTTGCGTCGAGCCCCGGGCCAGGCTCCGGAAATTGAGCCGGATTTAAATCGACGGTTTGGCGGCTTAGATCGCTTGTTTGGCATTGCCGCAGCAACCGCCATCCGGGCTTCTCATGTTGTGGTTGTGGGCATAGGGGGCGTAGGCTCATGGGCCGCAGAATCCTTGGCTCGAAGTGGCATCGAGCGCCTGACCTTGATTGACCTTGACCATGTGGCCGAATCCAACATCAATCGCCAGGTTCATGCCCTTGACTGCACAGTTGGCATGGCCAAGGTTCGAGCGATGGCAGACCGAATTGCCCAGATTAACGCCAAGTGTCAAGTTACCTGTATTGAAGAGTTTGTCGACCCCGATAACTGGCAAACATTGGCACCAGAAGACGCTGATGCCGTTATTGACGCCTGCGATCAAGCAAAGGCCAAGCTTGTCATGGCTGCCTGGGCCGTCAAAACAAAAACTCCATTTTTGACTGTTGGCGCAGCCGGTGGCAAGCGGCTAGCCCACTTAGTCGACATTGACGATCTGTCCAAAGTCACACATGACCCAGTTTTGGCTCAGTTGCGTTATCGCCTGCGTAAAGAGTTTGGCGCGCCGATTGGGGGCAAAAAGATGAATGTATCGTGCGTGTTCAGCAAAGAGGCCGTGCAGGGCCCAGATTCCAGCTGTGCTGTCGATGGCGACGGTTCGCTCAATTGCCATGGCTATGGATCGCTTGTGAGCGTGACCGCAAGTTTCGGCCATTGTGCCGCTGGTTGGATAATATCTGCGTTGGCTAAAAAATCAGCCAAAATCACGCTATAATCAGAGGCTTCGCAGCAATGCGAATAAGTGGGACGTTAGCTCAGTTGGTAGAGCAGCGGACTTTTAATCCGTTTGTCGTGGGTTCGACCCCCGCACGTCCCACCATCGTTATCTGAAAGCCTGCTGTCTCACGATGGCAGGCTTTTTTTCTGGGCCATTTGAACTCAATGTCTGGCATTTCTTGGCGTGACCGCGCTTCTTCTTGGATCAAGGCAACGCCAAGTGCATGGCAGCTTGTCTTGGCTGTTCTAGTGTGCGTGGTGGCCAGACTTGCCCTGACACCGTCGAACTATCCCCATGTCAGTCTTGGCTGGGACAAGCTCAATCATCTCTCAGCATTCGCAGCGCTTGCATTTGCGGCGTGGCTTGGGTTTCGCGCGGCACGTAAGCGACAGTGGGTGTCATTGCTGGGTTTGCTTCTCTATGGCGGTGCCATTGAGGTCATTCAACGGTATGTGCCGGGGCGATCGTCAGAATGGCTGGATTTACTGGCTGACGCCATTGGCATCACGCTAGGGGCGCTGTTGGGCGCGCGCGTACTCAAGCCGCAGTGAGCAGGGGCAAATGGCCGGCAGTCTTGGCGACCTGAGCGCAGTCGGCGATATGGGCATTCCCCAAGTACCGAATTGCCAAATACCCAATCATGGCTGAGGCGGCTTGCCCAGCAAGGGGCACATATTTGGTGGCCTGTTTGGCGCTCAAGCGCACGCCGATATGGCGCGCAGCAGCCAGCACCAAATCTTTGGTAATCAATCGACCAATGAGCATGGAGCCCACCACGGTGATCGCTTTTTGTATCTGATCCCGCTTATGTTCAGGCAAGCGATCGAGCTGCGCTGGTGTGAGCCCAAATTCCGCGTTGATGGCCGGAATCAGGTTAGACAGCAGGGCTGCGTCCACTGCCCAGTCCAATCCAGGCACTGGCACCGCACTTGCGGCAGCAGCCACTAGCGCTCTGCGGTTTAACAGGCGACGGCTTTGCTTTACGGCCAGCAGCAGGGCAGGGTCATCCCCTGCAATCTGCGACGCCGTCAACTTGGCCTGCTTCGTTTTCAATGCGGTTTTTTCGCCGTTTTGAAGAGTTCAACTGGCTTCAAGCTGTTCGGTCAGGCCAAGCCATTTCTCTTCGGTTGAATCAATTTGCTGCTGTATTGCCTTGAACTGTTTTCCCAGTTCTGCGAGTCGTGCCGGAGCAGCCATCTGCTGCATTTCAGCTTCCAGCTTAGCCTTTTCGGCATTTAATTCTGCCATGCGTGCCTCCGTCTGTTGCAATTCTTTTTGCAACGGTTTGCGCGATACGGATGGTGCTTTGGGTTCCACTTTGACAACAGGTGCGACCATGGCGGCTTGTTGGGCTTTGCCAGCGGCCTTGTCTTCTTCGCGCAGGCGCTTGGCTTCGTCCAGCAGGTAGCGCTGGTAATCGTCCAGGTCGCCGTCAAAAGGTTTGATTTCGCCACGGCCAACCAGCCAGAATTCATCGCAGACTGAGCGCAGCAAGGCTCGGTCATGGCTCACGAGCATCAGGGTGCCTTCAAACTCATTCAGTGCAACGGCCAGTGCTTCGCGGGTGGCCAAGTCAAGGTGATTGGTGGGCTCATCGAGCAGCAACAGGTTGGGTCGTTGCCAAACCATCATGGCCAAAACCAGGCGGGCCTTTTCGCCACCGCTCATGGTGCCCACGGCTTGCTTGACCATGTCACCTGAGAAATTAAAGCTGCCCAAGAAACCGCGCAAGTCCTGCTCTCGGCCGGCACCGCCAGCCGATCCACCTGCCGCCGCTACTTCTTTGGCCAAGCGGATCATGTGTTCCAGGGGGTTGTCGTCCGGGCGCAAAACGTCCAGTTCTTGCTGGGCGAAATAGCCAATGTTCAAACCCTTGCCTTCGACAATGGTGCCGCTCAAGATGCCCAGGTCCCGGGCAATGGTTTTGACCACCGTTGATTTACCTTGACCGTTGGCACCCAAAATGCCAATTCGCTGACCAGCCAGTACGGAGCGATTCACGCCTCGCACAATGGTTTTGATCTCCACTTCCTGTCCATCTTCGTCGCTCAACTTGTAGCCAAAGCTGGCGTCCGAGATGGACAGCATGGGGTTGGGCAGATTGGCAGGCTCTTTGAACTCAAAAGTGAAGTCCGCATCTGCCAACAGTGGCGCGATTTTCTCCATCCGCTCCAGGGCCTTGACCCGGCTTTGGGCCTGCTTGGCCTTGCTGGCCTTGGCCTTGAAGCGGTCAATGAACTTTTGCAGGTGCGCAATCTTATCTTGCTGCTTGGAAAAAGCATTTGCTTGCAACTCCATTTGCTGAGCGCGCTGGTCTTCAAAGCTGCTGTAGTTGCCACCGTAGCGCACCAGCTTGGCATTGTCGATGTGCAGGGTGACATTGGTGATCGCGTCCAGAAATTCACGGTCATGGCTGATGACAATCATGGTGCCGGCATAGCGTTTGAGCCAGGCTTCCAGCCAAACCAGGGCGTCCAAGTCCAAGTGATTGGTGGGTTCGTCGAGTAGCAGCAGATCAGACGGGCACATCAGCGCACGCGCCAATTGCAAGCGCATGCGCCAGCCGCCAGAAAAACTGTTGACGGGTTTGTCGAGCTCGCTGGTTTTAAAACCCAGGCCTTGGATCAATGCTTGCGCACGGGGCACGGCGTCATGCTCGCCTGCATCAGCCAAGTCTGTATAGATGTGGGCGATGGCCATGCCATGCTCAGCTTCACTCAAGTCAGTGGATTGCTCTGTTTGTAATAGCAAACTTTTGAGCTCTGCCAAGCGGGTATCGCCTTCCAGAACAAATTCGGTAGCGCTTTCTTCGGTTTCCGGCATGTTTTGCGAAACCTGAGCCATGCGCCATTGTTTGGGGTACGAGAATTCACCGCCGTCTTCATGCAGCGTGCCGTTAAGCAAGGCAAACAAGGTGGATTTACCCGCGCCGTTGCGTCCAACTAGGCCAACCTTTTCACCCGGGTTGAGCGTGGCAGACACCTGGTCCAGCAAGACCTTGGCGCCTCGGCGCAAAACAATATTTTTAAGAGTGATCATGAAAAGGCAACGTGAAGCAAAGCCTTCTATTTTCGCACGCCGCAGGGGCTTCGCGCTATTTCAACTGAATGCAGCCTTATGCGACCAAGGCTTCGCGTGTCAAAAGCAGCACCTGATCTTCACCGGCACTGGTTTCAAGCCACACCGCTTCAAGGGCAGGGAAGGCTGCTTCAAAGTGCTCACGCTCGTTGCCAATCTCCAGCACCAGTACTGCATGCGGGTTCATACATGCGGGGGCCATGGCTAAAAACGTGCGGATAAAGTCCATGCCGTCGCTACCACCCGCCAGTGCCATCACCGGTTCAGCCTGGTATTCGGGTGGCAGTGCATCCATGCTGGTCGAGCACACGTAAGGTGGGTTGCACAAAATCAGGTCATAAGGGCCGGGCGTGCTGGCAAGACCATCCGATTCAATCAAGCGAATTCGGTCTTGCAAGCCATGACGATTGACATTGATCTTGGCTACTTCTAATGCATCGATCGATAAATCAGCCGCATCGACAGTTACATCTGGGTAGGTCGCTCCCGCCAAAACGGCCAAGCTGCCATTGCCGGTGCACAGGTCTAGCACCTTTTGGGTGTGTTCGCCCAGCCAGTAGTCGATGGTGCCGTCGGCCAAAATTTCAGCGATGAAACTTCGCGGCACGATGGTTCGCTCGTCCACATAAAACGGGATGCCTTGAAGCCAGGCTTCTTGCGTCAAATAGGCGGCAGGTTTGCGGCTTGAAATGCGCTCGGCTATGAGCTTGCGCACATCCCGCTGATCGCCACTGCTGACCGACTGATCTTTGACCGTGTCCAGCTCATCCAGTGGGAAATGGAGTTTCCACAGGACCAACCAGGCTGCTTCATCAAAGGCGTTGGTGGTGCCGTGGCCGTAAGCCACACCTGCGGCGTCGAGTTCTTTAGCGCAGGCGTCGATCAGTTCAATAACAGTCATGTTGGGCTAATCAATTGAGAGTCCAACAAGGCGATCACACGGCGATAGATGTTTTTGAGGGGTTCAATTTCTGACACGATCACGTGTTCGTCAATCTTGTGAATGGTGGCATTGGGTGGGCCAAGCTCAATCACTTGCGGGCAAATTTGCGCGATGAAGCGTCCATCGCTCGTGCCGCCTGTGGTGGAGAGTTGTGTTTCCAGGCCAGTTTCCGCCAGGATGGCATCCTGAACGGCTTGGACCAAACTTCCTGGCTTGGTCAGGAAAGGCATGCCGCCCAAAGTCCATTTCAGGTCGTAATCCAGGTGGTGTTTGTCCAGAATAGCCTTAACGCCGCTTTGAAGACTTTCGGCCGTGGATTCTGTCGAAAATCGGAAATTAAAATCCACAACCACGGTGCCAGGGATGATGTTACTGGCACCTGTGCCGCCGTGAATATTGCTCACTTGCCAGGTCGTGGGTGGAAAGAACGCATTGCCTTTGTCCCATTCCTTGCCAACGAGTTCAGCCAGGGCAGGGGCCAGTTCGTGAATGGGGTTTTTGGCCAGATGAGGGTAGGCGATATGCCCCTGAATCCCCTTGACCGTCAATTTGCCGCTGAGCGTGCCGCGCCGCCCGTTTTTGATCATGTCGCCTGATTTTTCAATCGATGTGGGCTCGCCTACGATGCAATAGTCCAACGTTTCGCCGTGTTTTTTCAGCCAGTCGCAAACAATGACGGTGCCATCGTTGGCGGGGCCTTCCTCGTCGCTGGTCAGCAGCAAGGCTATCGATAAGGCGGGTGACGGATTAGCCGCCAGGTATTCTTCCACCCCAACGACAAAGGCCGCAATGGATGTCTTCATGTCGGCAGCCCCACGGCCGAACAGCTTTCCGTCACGGTGCGTGGGATTGAAGGGCGGACTGGTCCATTGCTCGACAGGGCCAGTGGGCACCACATCGGTGTGACCTGCAAATACCAAAGTCTTGGCATTTTTACCTTGCGCCGTGCCACTGCGTTTAGCCCACAAATTGGTGACTCGAAAGTCTTCCGGTCCACTCTCAATGGTCTCGCAGACAAAGCCCAATGGCGCTAGCCGTGCGGCCAGTAAGGCCTGACAGCCCGCGTCGTCTGGTGTGACTGATTGGCAGCTGATCAGTTGCTCGGTCAGGTACAGGGTGCGGTTGGCTGCCAATGTCATTCTTGGTGAACGTCCAGGGTAAATTCCGAGAAATTAGGTTCGTCGTTTGGCGGCGCTTCCGGCTCAGCAGCTTTGCTGCCTTTGGTGAAGTCGTTTTGCAGGCGCCACATCAGATTGGTCGGTGAATCAGCGTGTGCCATGCCTTCCTTCTTGTCGACAACGCCGCCATTGATCAGCTTGGCGATGTCTTCTTCAAAGGTCTGGCAGCCATCCGCCATGGATTTTTCCATGGCGTCCTGAATGCCGGCAAAGTCACCTTTTTCAATCAATTGCGAAATCAAGTGCGTGTTCAGCAAGACCTCTACAGCGGGTACGCGTTGGCCAATCGCAGTACGCAGCAAACGCTGCGAAACAATCGCCTTCAGGCCTGTGGCCAAGTCTGACAGCAGCGTTGGACGCACCTCAACAGGGAAGAAGTTCAGCACCCGGTTAAGTGCCTGGTAGCTGTTGCTGGCGTGCAAAGTTGCCAAGCACAGGTGACCCGACTGCGCATAGGCAATGGCTGCCGCCATGGTTTCGCGGTCACGGATTTCGCCAATCAAGATCACATCGGGCGCCTGACGCAAGGCGTTGCGCAAGCCGACCTGCAAAGACTGGGTGTCGGTGCCCACCTCACGCTGATTAACAATGGATTTCTTGTTACGGAACAGGTATTCAATCGGGTCTTCAATGGTCAGGATATGCCCAGAAACCCGCTCGTTACGGTGGTCGATCATCGACGCCAGAGTGGTGGTCTTGCCCGAACCCGTGGCACCGACCATCAAGACCAAGCCGCGCTTTTCCATGATCAAGCTGGACAAAATCTCTGGCAACTTGAGCGATTCAAGACTCGGGATTTCCTTGGTGATGAAGCGAATCACTGCGGCATAGCTGCCACGTTGGCGCATCACCGAAAAGCGGTAGTTACCGATATCCTCCACGCCTGCGGCCATGTTCAGCTCGCCGGTCTCCATCAACTCTTCGAGTCGTTTGGCAGGCAATACCTCTGCCAGCAGCTTGGGGATGGAGTCCGCCGCCAACAATTGATTGTTGATGGGAATGCACAGCCCGTTGATTTTGATCAGTGCGGGCGACCTGGCCGACAGATACACGTCTGAGGCCTTCTTTTCAGACATCAGGCGAAGAATTCGCTCCATTGTGCTCATGACGGCCTCCTACTCGTGGGTTTTGATCAGTCGCGCAGCAGATCGTTCAGGCTGGTGGTTGAACGCGTTTTGGCATCCACTTTTTTCACGATCACAGCACAGTTCAAGTTGTACTTGCCACCCGGCTTAGGCAGACTACCGCTCACCACGACCGAGCCCGCAGGCACGCGGCCATAAGAGATGGTGTCGGTCTCGCGGTCGTAAATGGGGGTGCTTTGGCCAATAAATACGCCCATGGAGATCACGGAGTTTTCTTCGACGATCACGCCTTCCACCACTTCCGAGCGCGCGCCGATGAAGCAGTTGTCTTCAATGATGGTGGGGTTCGCCTGCAAAGGCTCCAGCACGCCACCCAGGCCAACGCCACCCGACAGATGCACGTTTTTGCCCACCTGCGCGCAGCTGCCCACGGTAGCCCAGGTGTCTACCATGGTGCCTTCGTCGACATAAGCGCCAATGTTGACGTAAGAAGGCATCAGGATCGCGCCCTTGGCGATAAAGCTGCCACGGCGAGCCACGGCAGGTGGCACCACGCGCACGCCAGATGCTTTCATTTCGTCTTCGCTCAAATGCGAGAACTTGGTGGGCACCTTGTCATAAAAACCCAGCTCGCCAGCGCGCATGAGTTCGTTGTCTTTCAGGCGAAAGCTCAGCAATACTGCTTTTTTGATCCACTGGTGCACCGTCCATTGGCCCACGGCCTGGCGGGTTGCAACGCGCAGGCGGCCACCGTTCAGCTCGGTAATGACATGTTCAACAGCTTCCAGGATTTCCTTGGGGGCGCTGGTCGGGGACAGTTTGGCACGCTCTTCCCATGCGTTGTCGATCAGGGTCTGAAGTTGTTGGGTCATGATGGTTCGGTGTTTTTCAGGATAAATTGAACAATTCTTGTCGCGGCTTCCACGCATTCAGCAGTCTGGGCTACCAGCGCCATGCGCACCCGGCCTTGGCCAGGGTTAAAGCCGTTCGCCTCACGCGCCAGATAGCTGCCGGGAAGGACGGTCACATTGTATTGGGCGAGCAGTCCTTTGGCGAACGCGCAGTCGTCTCCGCCGCACACGTTCTTGGGCACGCCGGCCCACAGGTAAAAGGCCGCGTCCGGCAGGCGCACATCCATATGCGCTGCCAACAAGGGGGTGACAGCCGCAAATTTCTCACGGTATTGCGCGCGGTTTTCAGCCACATGGGCTTCATCGCCCCAGGCTGCGATGCTGGCTGCAGCCACGGTGCCACTCATGGCGCTGCCGTGGTAGGTGCGGTACAGCAAATACGCCTTGATGATGTCGGCGTCGCCTGCAACAAAACCGCTGCGCATGCCTGGCACATTGCTGCGTTTGGACAGGCTGGTGAGCGCAATCAAGTTCTTGAAGCTGGTCCGCCCCAGTTTTACAGCCGCTTCCAGGCCACTGAGCGGTGGTTCGTCCCGGAAGTAAATCTCGCTGTAGCACTCGTCAGATGCAATCACAAAGCCGTGCTTGTCGCTGAGTTCAAAGAGTTTTTTCCACTCATCTAGCGGCATGACGGCACCTGTCGGGTTGCCTGGTGAGCACACAAACAGCAACTGACAGCGCGCCCAAACGTCTTCAGGCACGCTGGACCAGTCCACTGCAAAGTTGCGCGCAGGGTCGCTCGGTGCAAACCAGGGCAGGGCACCCGCCAGCAGGGCAGAGCCTTCATAGATTTGGTAGAACGGGTTGGGGCAGACGACATACGGTGTTGCTCCAGTATTTGTAGCATCAACCACAGTCTGGGTAAGCGAGAACAGAGCTTCTCGTGACCCATTTACTGGCAAAACCTGGGTCGCTGGGTCCAGCGTCAAGTCATAGCGTGTTTTCAGCCACTGGGTAAATGACTTGCGCAGTGCCATGTCACCTGCCGTGGCCGGGTAGCCCGCCAGGCCGCCCAGGTTGTTGCACAGTGCATCTTTGATGAATTGCGGTGTGGGGTGTTTGGGCTCGCCAATGCCCAAACTGATGGGGCTGAAAGCAGGATTGGGCGTGACGCCCTCAAACAATTGGCGCAGCCGCTCGAAGGGATACGGCTGCAGGCGTTTAAGCAGGGGATTCATGGGGCTGGATTATCGCGTCCTTGAGGAACTTGGTTGAACAGAAACGTGAGGGAATTGGGTGTTGAGGTCGGGGCTACACTTCTCAGGCGCATGAATTCTTCCTCAAACCACGCTCCCCAAACGACGATGGCCGCGCGCTGGCAGGATTTACGGTTTCTGCTGCCCATGGTTTTGCTGATGCTTGCTGCGTGTGCCATCGCATCAGATCCCGAATCTGTAGGCGCTTACGCATTGGTTTCATGGGTGGGCGTGGTTGTTCTCGATGCCATTTGGCCGCCGCGCTGGCAGATTCAATCGGTGCGGACGCACGACTCGGCTTATTTCCGTGGATTGCTTCGCGTTTGTGCGGTATTGCAGCTTGGGCTGCACATGCTGGCCTTGGTGCTTGCCTGCCAGGGAAGCTGGTTAGCCGCGCTGAGCCTGGCGCTTTGCATGGGTTTGCTGAGCGGCACCGTGGGCCAATCTGCCGCCCATGAACTAGGCCATTCGCCTGTCAAAAGTGACAAATTGCTTGCCTGGGTGCTGATGAGCACCATGGGCTATCCACAGTTCATGGTGGAGCATTACCGGGGCCACCACCCTAGTGCCGCGACTTGGGATGACCCCACCAGCGCGCACGAGGGCGAAAGCTTCTGGCGGTTTTTGCCTCGGTCTATCGTGGGTGAATTTGAGAGTGCCCGCATCCTGGAAGGCCATCGCTTGGCCCAAAGGCATTTGACATGGCTGCAAAGCCCGCTGATTTGGGCTTTGGGTGGAATCGCTGCGCTTTTGCTTGGCTTAGTGCTGACTTTTGGCTGGACCGGGCTCTTGTATTGGCTGTTGCAATGTGGCGTCGCGATAGTGCTGCTGGAGGCGATCAACTACATCGAACATTACGGCCTTTACCGCGACAGCCTGCACGGTTTTCACCTGCCGTTTGCGAAGACGCATGCCTGGAATGCCTGCGCACCGGTGTCGGGTGCCTTGCTTTTTGACCGATCCAGCCATTCTGAACATCACCTCAGTCCGTGGAAGCCTTACGGCATGTCTGAAGTAAACCAGGCCCCCACGCTCCCCACCGGCTACGCGGGTTGCATGGTGTTGGCCATGCTGCCGATGGTCTGGTTTGCCTTCATGCATTCGCGCTTGGTCGACTTACAGCGCTTGGCCGATGCCTTTGAATCCGAATGCGGCAGCAGCGACGGCGGACCACAGTGACCCGCCAAGCCTTGCATTTTCGACGTGAAGTAGGTCACCGAATCCGCCAATCCTGACTGCAGATCGTGCCCGATTGACGCATTGAGAGACCTGATGAGCTTGTCAGTGGGCCTCGCTAGGTAAAATCCCTGCTTTGGTCCTGCAAACCCATTTGTAAGCCACATCCCCATTTCGAAGACCCGTGCGCCTTAACTCCATCAAACTCTCCGGCTTCAAGTCCTTTGCCGAGCCCACCAACTTCATGCTGCCAGGCCAACTGGTGGGCGTGGTGGGGCCCAATGGCTGTGGCAAGTCGAACATCATGGATGCGGTGCGCTGGGTGCTGGGGGAGTCCAAAGCGTCCGAACTGCGTGGCGAATCCATGCAGGACGTGATTTTTAACGGCACCAATACCCGCAAGCCCGCCAGCCGTGCCAGCGTGGAGCTGGTATTTGGCAATGACGACCACCGCGCGGGTGGCCAGTGGGCGCAGTATCCCGAGATCGCCGTCAAGCGTGTGCTGACCCGTGACGGCACCAGCAGCTACTACATCAACAACCAGCCTGTGCGCCGCCGCGATGTGCAGGACGTGTTCTTGGGAACCGGCCTGGGTCCACGCGCCTACGCCATCATCGGCCAGGGCACGATCAGCCGGATCATCGAGTCCAAACCCGAAGAGTTGCGCCTGTTCCTGGAAGAAGCTGCTGGCGTCTCTAAATACAAAGAGCGTCGTCGCGAAACCGAAAACCGCCTGAGCGATACCCGCGAGAACCTGACCCGGGTGGAAGACATCCTGCGGGAGCTGAACGCCAACCTCGAAAAGCTCGAAAAGCAGGCCGAAGTTGCCCTGCGCTTCAACACCCTGCAGGCTGACGTCACGCTCAAGCAGCAACAGCAATGGTTTTTAAAGCGCAGCGAAAGCGAGGCCGACCAGGCCAAGATCCAGGCCGAAGGCTTGGGCGCTCTGAATGACCTGGAATCGCGCATGGCCGATCTGCGCCGCGTCGAGGCCGATCTGGAAACCATACGCCAAGCGCATTACGCGGCGGGCGACCAAGTCAACCAGTCACAAGGCAAGCTGTACGAAGCCAGTGCTGAGGTAGGCCGCCTGGAGGCAGAAATCCGCTTCGTGGTGGAAAGCCGCCAACGCGTTGAGCAGCGCCTGCGCCAGTTGGCCGAGCAAACTGCCCAATGGGCCACGCGCGAACAAGACGCCAGCGCTGAGATTGAAACCCTGGCAGAACAGGATCTGGGCGCAGCCGAACAGGCAGAACTGTTGGCCGCGCAAGTGGAAGAGCAAGCCAATGTGCTGCCCGATCTGGAAGACGCCCTGCGCTTGAGCCAGACCAAGGCCAACGAACAACGCGCTGGCGTGGTCCAGGTGCAGCAGCAAATTCAGGTGCTGGCCGCAGACCAGCGCAATATTGAAGAACAAAGCCGTCAGCTCAATTTGCGCCGCGAACGTCTGGTTGTGGATAAAAACGCGCTGGCAGGCCCGGACGAAGCCCGCCTGCAAAGCATGCAAGAGCAGTTGGCCGAGGCCACCGAGATTGCATCCGAGGCCGCAGCCCGCCTGCATGACTTGCAAGAGCAAGTGCCCCAACTCGACGAAGACCGCCGCACCCGGCAGCAAACGGTCAACACCGAATCCGCCCGCCACGCCGACTACGCCGCCCGCCTGGACGCGTTGAAGGCGATGCAGGAAAAGGTCAAGACCGACGGCAAGCTTTTGCCGTGGCTTGCCAAGCACGGCCTGGACAGTCTGCAAGGCCTGTGGAGCCGCCTGCATGTGGAGCAGGGCTGGGAAAACGCTTTAGAGGCCGCGCTGCGTGAACGCATGGGCGCGCTGGAGGTGAGCCGTCTGGAGATGGTGCGTGGTTTCGCAGGCCAAAGCGCCGCCGATGGCCCACCCACAAAGTTGGCGTTTTATGCGCCGCCTTCAGGCGCTGCAGCCACTGGCCCGGTCCACGCACCGCCGCAAACCCGGCCACTGGTGGATTTGTTGCGCTTTCACGATTCGGCGCAAAAGGCGCTGCTCACTGACTGGCTGCAAGGCTGCCATACCGCCGCCAGCATGGAAGATGCGCTGGCTCAACGCGACAAATTGCTGCCCGGTGAAGTGATTTACCTGGCCAGTGGACACGCCATTTCAGCGCACAGCGTCAGTTTCTACGCCCAGGATTCCGAGCAATCCGGTCTGCTGGCCCGCGCTCAGGAAATCGAAAACCTCGAAAAACAGGTTCGCGCGCAAACCCTGATCAATGAAGAAGCACGCACAGCGTTGATCCGCGCTGAGGCGGCCTATTCCGATGCCTCGCAGCGTTTGGTCAGCATTCGCCGCGAAGCTACCGAATCCCAGGGCCGTGCGCATGAGTTGCAAGTAGAAACCTTGCGTCTGACCCAATTGGCTGAGCAAACCCGTGCGCGCAGCCAGCAATTGGCGTCCGACATGGCTGAGGTCGATGCGCAACTCGATGAATTGCAAGAGCGCCGCGTCACCGCCGAAGCACGCTTTGAAGAACTGGACATGCAACTGGCCGACAGCCAAGAGCGCCACGCCCAGTTCGACGACAAAGTCATTGAGGCTGAGCGCAAGTTGCAAGCCTGCCGCGAGCAGCAACGCAGCCTGGAGCGGCAAGCGCAAGAGGCGGTGTTCTCGCAACGCAGCCTGCAGGCGCGTCAAGGTGAGCTGCAGCGTGCTATCGAAACTGCAGCACAGCAGGCCCGTTCCTTAAGCGAAGAAGCCCAAAGAGCCCAAGAAGAATTGGCTCGTTTAAACGACGCCGCTGCCCAAGGCGGTTTGCAAGACGCACTGGCCCTGAAGCTGGAGCGCGAGCAGGCCCTGGGTGCCAAGCGCAGTGAATACGACGACCTGTCCACCAAGCTGCGCGCCAGCGATGAGCGCCGTGCCCAGTTGGAACGCGACCTGGAGCCCCTGCGCCAGCGCATCACAGAATTCCAGCTCAAAGAACAGGCTTCCCGCCTGGGTTTTGAGCAATACACGCAGCTCCTGACCGATGCTCAGGCCGACATGGAGGCGCTGGCTGCGTCCATCACGGCTGGCAATGTGCGCCTGTTCGGCATGCAAACCGAGATTGACCGCCTCAACCGCGAAATCGCAGCTTTGGGTGCCGTCAACCTGGCAGCCTTGGACGAACTGGCGTCAGCCCGCGAGCGCAAGCAGTTCCTGGATTCTCAATCCGCCGACTTGGTGGAAGCCATGACCACGCTGGAAGACGCCATCAAAAAGATTGACGGTGAAACCCGGGAACTGCTGGGCGGCACCTTCAAGATCGTCAACGAACACTTCGGCAAAATGTTCCCCGAGCTGTTCGGTGGTGGTCAGGCGCGCTTGGTGATGACAGGCGATGAGATTCTGGACGCAGGTGTGCAGGTGATTGCGCAACCGCCCGGCAAGAAGAACCAGACCATTCATTTGCTGTCTGGTGGCGAAAAAGCCTTGACCGCGATTGCGCTGGTGTTTGCCATCTTCATGCTGAATCCCGCACCATTCTGCTTGCTGGACGAGGTTGACGCGCCGCTGGACGACGCCAATACCGAGCGCTACGCTAAGCTCGTCAGTTCTATGTCCAAATCCACGCAGTTTTTGTTCATCAGTCACAACAAGATCGCCATGGAAATGGCGCGTCAACTCATTGGCGTGACCATGCAAGAGCAGGGCGTGTCACGCATCGTGGCGGTGGACATGGAGTCTGCGGTCTCCTTGGCCGAAGCGCATTGAGGTCGCCAGCGCTATGAGTACCTTACAAGTCAGTCTGGCCGTGGTGGGGGGCTTGGTGCTGGCAGGCGTGGTGGCGCACAGTGCGTGGTCATCGCGCAAAAATGCGCCCCGCCAAGCCGATGAACCCGTCTTCAGCAACAGTGGCTTAGAACCGCGCGAGCCGATGATGGACCCACTGGCCGATGCAGGGGCTGCCACCGACAGCTCTGCCGCGCTGGAATTGCCCAGCGCCTTGCCGCTGCCCGTGGCCGACAAACGCTTGGGGCTGGACGCCCTGGTGGATTCCTTATGCCCGATCCGACTGGAACACGCGATTTACGGCGAAGCCGCCATTCAATCCCTGCCACCGACCCGGCGCGCGGGCAGCAAACCTTTTGCCATCGAAGGCTTGAATGCTGACACCCAGATCTGGGAGCCCGCGCAACCGGGTCAGCGCTACAGCGCTTTTCAAGCGGGGGTGCAACTGGCCAACCGAACAGGGCCGCTGAACGAGATTGAGTTTTCTGAATTTGTTGTCAAAGCCCAAGGCTTTGCCGATGCCATCAATGGCGCGCCTGAGTTTCCTGAGATGTTGGACGCTGTGGCCCATGCCCGCGAGTTAGACCAGTTTGCGGGGCAGCATGATGCTCATCTGTGCTTTACCTTGCGGGCCCAAAGCGCTGCCTGGAGCACGGGCTACATCCACCAAAATGCCTCCCGTTTAGGCTTTGTGCCTGGCGCGATCCCGGGCCGCATGGTGCTGCCGTCCACCCTCCAAGGCATGCCACATGTGCTCAGCTTGGTGTTTGACACCCAAGCCGCCCTGGCCGAGGACATGACCCAGTCTGCCGTGCGCGAGGTGTCATTGAATTTAGAAGTCCCCCATGTGGACCGCAGCGAGCGCCCCTTTGTGCGCCTGCGCGAGACGGCGATTTCGCTGGCGGCGTCCATGGACGGCATGATCACCGATGACCAGGGCCAGTTTGTGTCCCGCGACGCCATGGACCACATCGGCGCTGAGCTGGAAAAGCTCTACGACAAGCTGGATGAGCGCGAATTTTCCGCTGGGTCGCCGCTGGCCAGGCGGCTGTTCAATTGAGGCTGGCTAGGCTCAACGCGGTGCCAGCCGCTCCTAGGTCATCATTTTTCATCTCAGGCTAGACCCATGTTCACCATTCAAAAATTTTGCAGCTTTGTCGCTGCGCTCGCTCTGTCAGTATTTGCTGCGCTCAGCGCCCACGCCGCTCCGCCGTCGGTTCAATTGGAGGATGCACGCACAGCGCTAGAGAAGTCCTCTATGGTGGTCATCGACATTCGCGAGTCGAGTGAAACCGCGTCTGGCGTAGCCAAGGGTGCCAAGCTCATTCCCATGAGCCAGATTTCTAAGCGCCTGAGCGAACTGCCCGCACCTGGCAAGGAGCCTTTTTTGCTGGTGTGCAATACGCAGAACCGTTCTGCCAAAGTCGCCGAGCAATTGGCGGCGGCGGGCTACACCAACGTGAGCTTTGTTCAAGGCGGCATGAGCCAATGGACTGCGCGCGGCTGGCCCTTGGTCAAGCCCTAAACCGCAGGCAATAGATTGGCGTCTCACACCACCACCCTGCGCCTGATCAGTTTGGCGGGCTTTGCCAGCATGGCGTCAATGCGGGTGTGTGATTCTTTCTTGGTCGCGCTTGCCGCTGAGTTTCAGGTTAGCACCGGCGATGCGTCGGGGGTGATTTCGGGCTTTGCGATTGCCTACGGCTTAATGCAATTGGTGTACGGGCCCCTGGCCGACAGTGTGGGCAAGGTCCGCGTCATCGTCTTTGCAACGCTTGGCTGCATGGTGTTCAGTGTGCTGACCGCTTTGGCCCCCAGTTTGAACCTGCTGGTGATGGCCCGTGCGGGCTTGGGCGCATTGGCTGCGGGCATCATTCCTTTGTCTCTGGCCTGGATTGGCGACCAAGTCAGCTACGACAAGCGACAAGAAACCTTGGCCAAGCTGACCGCTGCCACGGTGTCGGGCATGATGGTGGGCCAATGGCTGGGTGGCCTGGCAGCAGAGACGGTGGGCTGGCGCTTTGCGCTGGGCGGCCTGTCGCTGGTGTTTGCCACCGCTGCCGTCCTGCTTTTGCGCAGCGCTGACTTATCCGCACCCGCCACAGCGCAATTGGACACCTCGGGCCAAGGCATCTTGGCGCGACAGTTTGGGGCAACAGCTAAATTGCTGGCCCATGCCAAGGTGCGCGGCTTGTTGCTGATCACCATCGTTCATGGTGCCTTGAGCTTTGGCACGCTGGCCTTTATCCCCAGCAGATTGATTGGCGGTTTTGGCTTTTCTGTGTCCACCGCAGGTGCCATCATGGTGCTCTACGGCGTGGGAGGTTTGGCGTACAGCCAAATGGCCAGGCGGCTGGTTGCCGCCCTGGGCGAGCGCGGCTTGTGCATGGTGGGCGCAGGCCTGTTTGCATCGGCCATGTTGGTCTTGGCCTGGGCCAGCCAGCCCTGGTTGGCGGTGTTGGCGTGTCCCATCGGTGGCGTTGGCTTTTATATGCTGCATGGCACGCTTCAAACCCGGGCGACCCAAATTGCGCCCCAAGCCAGGGCGACAGCAGTATCGATGTTCGCGTGCCTGCTGTTTTTTGGACAATCCATCGGTGTCTGGCTGATGGGCAAGGGTGTTGACCAAGGTGCTTTTGCGCTGGCGCTGAGCACCACAGCCATTGGCGTACTGATCATTGGCATGATCGTGGCCAGCCAGACCGAAAAACATTGACGGCTGAGTCCGTTAAGTTTGAGTATTTCACCCCTAAAAAGCATGTTTCGGCAAGAACCGTCTATGGATATAGCTATCAAAATTGAAGCGCTTCGGAAACTCTTGCACGGGCACGCACACCGCTATTACGTGCTAGATGACCCCCAAATCCCTGATGCCGAATACGACAAGCTGTTCCAGGAGCTGCAGTCCCTTGAAGCAGCCCACCCTGAGTTGCTGACGCCCGATTCGCCTACCCAGCGTGTTGGCGGCAAGCCCTTGGATACCTTTGTCAGTGTGCGCCACGCGGTGCCCATGCTCAGCATCCGTACCGAGACGGACACTGAAGCCACCGGTGCCGAAGCTTTCGACGCCCGTGTACGCAAAGAGCTTGGCTTGCTGGAGTTGGAGCCGCCTGTTGAGTATGTGGCTGAACTCAAGTTCGATGGTCTGGCCATGAATCTGCGCTATCAGCATGGCGTGCTGGTGCAAGCCGCCACGCGGGGCGACGGTGAATCGGGCGAAGACGTGACGCAAAACATCCGCACCATAGGTCAGATTCCACTGCGCTTAAGCGGTGAAAACATTCCAGAGGTCTTAGAGGTGCGTGGCGAGGTCTACATGCGCCGCGACGACTTTGAATCCCTCAACGACAAGCAGCGCGCCAAGATCGCAGCGGGTGCCAAGGGTGAAAAAACCTTTGTGAACCCGCGCAATGCCGCCGCTGGTGCTGTCCGCCAGCTTGATCCCGGCATCGCGGCGCAGCGCCCCTTGAGCTTTTTTGCCTACGGTTTGGGCGAGGTGACCGCGCCAGAGCAGGGTGGACCAGACTTTGAAACGCACTACGCCATGCTGCAAACCTTGAAATCATGGGGTTTTCCGGTGTCACGGCATACCCCTATTGCATTGGGTGCTCCAGATTTGGTAGCGTTTCACCAGCGCATGGGGGCCGAGCGCGACAGCTTGCCGTTTGACATTGATGGCGTGGTCTACAAGGTCAATCGCATTGCACTTCAACGTCAACTTGGGTTTGTGACCCGTGAGCCGCGGTGGGCTGTGGCGCACAAATACCCGGCGCAGGAGCAGTTAACAACCGTGCAAGCCATTGAAGTGCAGGTGGGGCGAACCGGCAAACTCACGCCCGTTGCCAAGCTGGCACCCGTGTTTGTAGGCGGTGTGACGGTGACCAACGCCACCTTGCACAACGAGGACGAAGCCCGCCGCAAGGATGTGCGCGTTGGGGACACAGTGATCGTGCGCCGCGCGGGCGACGTGATCCCTGAAGTGGTGAGCGTATTACCTGAGAAGCGGGTGGACGGTGCTGAAATCTTCACCATGCCCAGGCATTGCCCGGTTTGCAACAGTGCGGCCGTGCGGGAGGAGGGCGAAGCCGATTACCGCTGCACTGGGGGGCTCTTTTGCAGCGCCCAACGCAAACAAGCCATCCTGCACTACGCCCAGCGTCGGGCCGTGGAGGTGGAAGGCTTGGGCGACAAACTGGTCGAGCAACTGGTCGATGCCCACGTCATCAAAACCCTGCCAGACCTGTACCGCTTGGGCCTGATGGCACTGGCCAACCTGGACCGCATGGCCGAAAAGTCTGCCGATAACCTGCTCCAGGCTCTGGAAAAATCCAAGCAAACCACCTTGCCACGTTTTCTGTTTGGCCTGGGAATCCGCCATGTCGGCGAGGCCACGGCCAAAGCCCTGGCAAATCATTTTGGTAAGCTGGACAACATCATGGACGCAAGTCCTGAGAAATTACTTGAAGTTGCAGACGTGGGCCCCATCGTCGCTTTGAGCCTGCGAACCTTCTTTGATCAGGCCCATAACCGCGAAGTGGTAGAGCAACTTCGAGCCTGCGGTGTAACCTGGACGGAAGGTGAGCCTGCCGCCCAAACACCCAAACCACTAGCGGGCAAAACCTTTGTGCTGACCGGCACCTTCCCCACCCTCAGCCGCGATCAAGCCAAAGACCTGCTTGAGGCCGCTGGCGCCAAAGTGGCAGGTTCAGTCAGCAAGAAAACGGATTACGTCGTGGCTGGCACTGAAGCCGGGAGCAAACTCGAGAAAGCCCAGACGCTGGGCGTGGCTGTGCTGGACGAAGCCGCCATGCTTGCCATGTTGCACACGCAGGACAACCCATGACCATCAGAAACATCCTCAAAATGGGCGACGCTCGCCTGTTGCGCATTGCCCAACCCGTGACCGCGTTTGACAGCGACGAACTTCATTTGCTGGTGCAGGACATGTTCGACACCATGATTTCCGTCAACGGTGCGGGCTTGGCGGCGCCTCAGATTGGCGTGGATTTGCAGTTGGTGATTTTTGGCACGGGTCAGCCCAGTGTGCGTTACCCCGATGCGCCGCCTGTGCCGCGCACGGTGCTGTGTAACCCGGTCATCACGCCGCTATCGGACGAAGAAGAGTCCGACTGGGAAGGCTGCTTGTCTGTTCCAGGGCTGCGTGGCGTGGTGCCGCGCTGGTCACGCATTCGTTATACCGGTTTGGATCCTTTTGGCGACCCGATTGACCGGACGGTGGATGGGTTTCACGCCCGGGTGGTTCAGCATGAATGTGACCATTTGATTGGCAAGCTGTATCCGATGCGGATACGGGATTTTTCCAAGTTTGGCTATCTCTCAGAGCTGTTCCCGGAGCTCTCCCCCGAATCTGACGATTGAACAGGCAGGCAATCGCCTAAGGCTGACTTAGGTCAATGGGCGGGGGCAAGTTATGTCATCTGGCAGGCATACACTTTCGCTCACTGTGCCTGAACAGTTTCAGGCGATTGAGAGGACTCCCCATGACCAGCCCCATTCAAGCCACACTGATTCCCGGTGACGGCATTGGCCCAGAAATTGTTGATGCAACCCTGCTGGCGCTGGACGCGCTGGGTGCGCCATTTGTGTGGGACCGCCAAATTGCGGGATTGGGCGGGGTGCAGGCCGAGGGCGACCCGTTGCCCAAAGCCACGCTGGACAGCATCCGCCGCACGCGCCTGGCGCTCAAAGGCCCTTTGGAGACCCCCAGCGGTGGTGGCTACCGTTCCAGCAATGTTCGTTTGCGGGAAGAATTCAACCTCTACGCCAATTTGCGCCCGGCCCGCACCATCGTGCCCGGTGGGCGGTTTGACAAAATTGACCTGGTGGTGGTGCGCGAAAACCTCGAAGGCCTGTACATCGGCCATGAGCATTACGTGCAGATCGACAACGACCCCCATGCTGTGGCGATGGCCACCGGCATCAATACCCGCGCAGGTAGCCGCCGCCTGCTGGAATACGCTTTTGAACATGCCGTGACCACGGGGCGTAAAAAGGTCACCATCGTGCACAAGGCGAACATCATGAAGGCGCTGACAGGCATCTTCTTGGAAACGGGTCTTGAACTTTACGAGCGTCAGTACAAAGGTAAGTTTGAGCTGGACACCGTCATCATCGACGCCTGCGCCATGAAGCTGGTGCTGAACCCTTGGCAGTTTGACATGCTGGTGACAACCAACCTGTTTGGCGACATCCTGTCGGATTTGGTGGCCGGTCTGGTTGGTGGCCTGGGCATGGCGCCGGGCGCCAACATTGGCAAGGATGCTGCGATTTTTGAAGCCGTGCATGGATCAGCGCCGGACATTGCAGGCAAAGGCATTGCCAACCCCACCGCCATCATGCTGGCGGCGGCGATGATGTTGGACCACTGCAAGCTACCCGAGATGGCAACCCGACTGCGCGTGGCGATTGATCAGACCCTGAACATTGACAACATTCGCACAGGGGATTTGGGCGGCAAGGCGGGGACTGCCGCCTTTGCCCAGGGCGTGGTCAGCCGAATCAAGAACGCCTGACCGCGATTGGGTTTAGCCGTGCTTGATGGCAACGGTCTTCAGCGCGGTGAAGCCGTAAAGGGCCTCAAAGCCCTTTTCGCGGCCATAGCCGGATGACTTGACGCCGCCAAAGGGCAGCTCCACACCACCACCTGCGCCGTAGTTGTTGATGAACACTTGGCCGCTTTTTAGGCGCTTTGCCATGCGGAATTGGCGGCCACCGTCACGCGTCCAGACGCCCGCGACCAAGCCGAACTGGGTCGCGTTGGCGAGTTTGATGGCGTCGTCCTCATCTTTGAACGGCATCGCGCAAAGCACGGGGCCAAAGACTTCTTCCTGAGCCAAACGGTGATCCACAGGCACATCGCGCAACAAGGTGGGTGCTTGGTAGAACCCGGATTCCGGCGCTTCTGCGACAACCTGACCTTGGGCGACCATGGGGATGTTGGCGACCTGGGCATCGCTCAGAAAATCCCACACACGCTGCTGCTGGCTCTGGCGGATCAAGGGACCAACATCCAGGTCCATGGTGGCTGGGCCCACGCGCAGATTGGAGAAGGCTTTGCCCAACTTTTCCAGCAGTTCTTCGTAAATTTCTTGCTGCACCAACAGGCGCGAGCCAGCAGAGCAGGTTTGCCCTGAGTTTTGCACGATGGCATTGATGACGGTGGGGATCACCTGGTCCAGGTCGGCATCGGCAAACACGATTTGAGGGCTTTTGCCACCCAGCTCCAGGGTGACCGGGCAATGCCGCGCCGCAGCCACCTGCTGAATGATGGTGCCTACACTCGGGCTGCCGGTAAAACTGATGTGATCGATCTCGGGGTGACGCGCCAGGGCGTCGCCCACCTCGTGACCATAGCCTGTGACAATGTTGATCGCGCCCGCCGGAAAGCCGACCTCGGCTGCCAATTGCGCCACGCGGATCAGTGAGAGACAGGCGTCTTCGGAAGGCTTGACCACGCAGCAGTTACCCGCCGCCAAAGCGCCACCCACGCTGCGGCCAAAAATCTGCATCGGATAGTTCCAGGGCACCACATGCCCGGTGACGCCGTGCGGCTCGCGCCAGGTCAGCACGCTGTAGCCATCGAGGTAAGGAATCGTTTCGCCGTGAAACTTGTCGCCCGCACCGGCGTAAAACTCAAAATACCGTGCCAGCGCCTGCGCGTCGGCTTTGGCCTGCTTCGTCGGCTTGCCGCAGTCACGCTGTTCCAGTGCTGCCAACTCGTCAGCGCATTCGGTGACTTTGGCGGACAGGCGCATCAAAAGGCGACCGCGCTCAGCCGCGTTGACCTTGCTCCAAACCTGTTCAAAACATTGGCGTGCCGCGCGCGCAGCTTTGTCGATGTCGTCGGCATTGCCCCGCTGGATTTCATCAAACGTCTGACCGTCTGAGGGGTCAATCACGGGCAGTGTTTTGCCGGAAGTGGAGGGGACGGATGTGTTGGCGATGAAATGGAATTGCATGCCAAAAGTTTACCCATTTCCGGGTGACCCACTTGTCACCTGAATTCAGGCTGCGCTTAATTCCTGCATCTGATGGCACCAGACTTGGTTGCGACCATTCTTCTTGGCCAAATACAAGGCGGAGTCAGCCTGAAAAAGCAGGTCAGTCACGGTTTGGGCAGCGTTGGATTCGGCAATGCCGATCGATACCGTCACCGTCACAACGGGTTCTTTCATGAGCGGACTGGCACAAACGTCAGCACGCAGTCGTTGTGCCAGCTTTAGCGCAAGGTCATAGTTGGCGTCCGGCATGACCAGCACAAACTCTTCCCCGCCATAGCGTGCCAGCATGTCACCGCTGCGCAAATGCGTGTTGGCGCGGTCAGAAAACTGCCTTAGTGCTTCGTCACCAACAGAATGACCAAACTTGTCGTTGATGTTTTTGAACCAATCGATGTCCATCATCAAAATCGCAAACTGGAACGTGCTTGACTTGGTGCGGGCCATGTAGTCGTCCAGTGTCCGGTCGAGGGCACGCCGGTTGGCCTGCCCGGTCAGTGCGTCGCGGGTGGCCAGTTGCTCGGTCTGCGTGAGCGTGATGGCCAGTTGCTCGGCCAGCGCATCCTTTTCAATTTGCATCCGGATTCCGTGGGTGACCTTGCGGGCAACTTCTTTGGTGCTGATCGTGACCATGACAAAGAAGACACTCAGCCCCACCACGTACTGTTGCACCGGGCCAATCAGCGCGCCATTGGCAAATGCCACTGGAATGGCCATCAACCAGATCGTCCCCACCAGGACTCGGAATGCCGCGATATAGGTGATGTAGGACGCCACATTGACGGCAATGATGCCGCAAAGGATAGCGGTCATCCAAGAATTGAGTTCTTCGCTATAGGGGAACAGGGCGACCACCATGGCGCCCCAGGCCATGCCATCCAAGGCGGCAACCGTGATCAAAAAACGTTTGGTCTTGCTTATGCCCTGCGCATGGGTGTCCCAGCGGTAGAGCATCCACATACTCCAAGCCCATTCCAGGGCAAAAAAGCCCAGCCAAACTAACAGCGGCCCTGGGGGAACATAGTTGGATGCCAGCCAAGCGACCAAAATCCAGCCAATGGGCGTGGAATGGAGCTGCCACTTGATAGAGGCGACGCACTGGGCCAAGCTGGCCTCTGCTGCGATTTCATCAATATCGCGGTGTATTGCAGTGTTTGAGGGCTGATCCATGGCGCTTCATCGTGCCACATTTGGCATGTTTAGGCTCCAAAAATCGCCCATCACAGCTTGATTGACTGGTTTTGATGGATTGTTTACAACAACTTTCGATTACCTCGCCATTGACTCCTGGCGTCAAGTTAGACGGCAATCGCATCCAGCAACTCAGTCTCAATCTCAATCTGCGCCTTGTTGTTCTGCAACTCGTTGCCAGAGATCAAAAATGTGTCTTCCACGCGCTCACCCAAGGTGGTCACTTTGGCCAGTTGCAGATTCAGCTTGTGCTTGGCCAGCACCCGGGCGATGCCGTACAGCAGGCCTGCACGGTCACTGGCGGACACGCTCAGCAGCCAGCGCTGGGCTTTCTCGTCAGGTCGAAGCTCAACACGCGGCGCAATGGGAAAGCTCTTAACCCGGCGTGAAATCCGCCCGCGGCTGGGCCTGGGCAGTTCGCCTGATTCGGCAATGGTGCGCAGGAGTTCGGTTTCCACCATGCTGACCAATTCCCGGTAATGGTCTGTCATGTTGGCGGCCACCACTTGAAACGTGTCCAGCGCATAGCCATTTCGAGCGGTGTGCACCTTGGCGTCCAGAATGCTGAAACCCGCCTGATCAAAGTAGCCACAGATGCGGGCAAACAAGTCGGCCTGGTCTCGGGTGTAGACCAGCACTTGCAGGCCTTCGCCGACGGGCGACACGCGTGACCGCACCATGCCACCGTGCTGCGCTGATCCGGCCTCAGCAGCTTCTTTCGCCAGCTCCAGAGACAAATAACGTGACAGTTGGCGCGTGTGCCAGGCGATGTCTGCCGCATCGTGACGCATGAAGTAGCCCACGTCCAGCGTTTCCCACAAGGCGACATGGGCGTTGTGGGGCAGGGCGTGCAGCGCCAACATGACCAGGGCTTCGCGCTTGCGGGCTTCCACTTCGGCATCCGGGTCAGGTGCGTGACCGCCCAGGGCACGAAGCGTCAGGCGGTACAAATCCTCCAGCAGCTTGCCCTTCCAGGCATTCCACACCTTAGGGCTGGTGCCGCGAATATCGGCCACCGTCAGCAGGTACAAGGCCGTCAGATACCGCTCGTTTGGAAAGCGTTTGGCAAACGCCGAAATCACATCGGTGTCGCTCAGGTCTTCTTTTTGGGCGATGCGGCTCATGGTGAGGTGCTCTGCCACCAAGAAGGCAATCAGGTCCGCGTCTTCTTTGGCCACACCGTGTTGGCGGCAAAAGCTGCGCACCTCAGCCACGCCCAGCACCGAATGGTCGCCGCCGCGCCCTTTGGCAATGTCATGAAACAGCGCCGCCACATACAAAATCCAGGGGCTGTCCCAGCCACCAGCGAGCTGTGAGCACATGGGGTATTCGTGTGCGTGTTCGACGATAAAAAAGCGACGCACATTGCGCAGCACCATCAGAATGTGCTGATCCACCGTGTACACATGAAACAAATCATGCTGCATTTGGCCCACGATGCGCCTGAACACCCACAGGTAACGCCCCAGCACCGAGGTCTGGTTCATCAGCCGCATGGCGTGTGTGATGCCTGCCGGCTGCTGCATGATTTGCAAAAAGGTCGCCCGGTTGACTGGGTCGCGCCTGAAGGCACCGTCCATCACCTTGCGAGCGTTGTACAGCGCACGCAGCGTGCGGGCCGACAGGCCCTTGATGCCTACCGTGGTCTGGTACAGCAAAAAGGTTTCCAGCACCGCATGGGGCTGATGTAAATACAAGTCGTCCGACGCCACCTCCAGCATGCCGGCCTTGTCATGAAAGCGTGCGTTGATCGGTCGCAGGGTGTGGGTTGACGGGTTCAGACGCTCTTCAATGTTGAGCAGCAAAATCTGATTTAACTGGGCCACGGCCTTGGCCGCCCAGTAATAGCGGCGCATCAACGTCTCGCTAGGGCGCGCGCGTACCTTGGTTTTGTCAGTGCCGCCTTGGCCTTGGGTAGCGGTGTAGCCAAAACTCTCGGCAACCGCAGTTTGCAAGTCAAATACCAGACGGTCTTCGCGCCGATGGGCGTGCAAATGCAGGCGGGCACGAATCAGGGACAGCAGGCTCTCGTTGCGCTTGATCTGGCTGACCTCAAAGGAAGTGACCAGGCCTTTGCGGGCCAGTTCGTCCCAGCTGCGTCCCAGACCTGCGGCCTTGGCGACCCACAGCACGACCTGCAAATCACGCAAGCCGCCGGGCGACTCTTTGCAATTGGGCTCAAGGGCGTAGGGCGTGTTTTCAAACTTGGTGTGGCGCTGGCGCATTTCCAGCGTTTTGGCCACAAAAAAAGCATTCGGGTCGATGGCCTTGGCGTAATCCGCCGCAAAAAGTTTATAGAGCTTGGCGTCGCCTGCCACCCAGCGCGACTCCAGCAAAGAGGTCTGCACCGTGACATCTTTGTCCGCTTCTGCCAGGCACTCTGCCAAGGTGCGCACGCTGGAGCCGATCTCTAGTCCGCAATCCCAGCAGCTGCTGATGAACACCTCAATGCGCGCCTGGGTGATGGGGTCAGCATCCGGCGACTGGCCGTTGGGCGCCAGCACCAACACATCCACATCAGAATACGGAAACAGCTCGCCGCGCCCAAATCCACCCACCGCCACCAGCGCCAAGGGGGCAGACAGACCCGCCAAATCCCACAAGGCACGCAAGCAATCGTCGGCCAGACCTGCTAATTGGCGCAGCCCTGAGCGAACGCCACGGGTAGATGGGCCGCTGGAACTCAAAGCCGCCAGAACGGCGGCCTTTTTTTGCTGGTAATCTGCCTTTACGGCAATCACGGTGGACATTGTTTGCTACAAAATGTCTAGCGTTTGATGAAGTCAGGTATCGCAGGCGCAGCCGCAGACTGGGTCAGCACCTCGTAACCTGTTTCGGTCACCAAAATCGTGTGTTCCCACTGTGCGGACAGCGAATGGTCTTTGGTCACGATGGTCCAGCCGTCGCCCAGCTCTTTGATTTCTTTGCGACCCGCGTTAATCATGGGCTCAATCGTGAAGATCATGCCGGGTTCCAGCTTGGCCAGCGTGCCGCGAGTGCCGTAGTGCAGTACTTGCGGCTCGTCATGGAAGGTACGCCCAATGCCGTGCCCGCAAAACTCACGCACGATGGAGAAGCCATGCCCTTCGGCAAACTTCTGGATCGCGTGACCAATATCACCCAAGAAGCCGCCGGGTTTGACCTGTGCAATGCCATGCCACATGGCGTCGTATGTGATGCTGCACAGACGCTTGGCCTGAATGGATGCCTCACCAATCACAAACATGCGGCTGCTGTCGCCGTGCCAGCCGTCTTTGATCACGGTGACATCCACATTGACGATGTCGCCTTTTTTCAGCGGCTTGTCATTGGGGATGCCATGGCACACCACATGGTTGAGCGAGGTGCAGATGCTTTTGGGGTAGGGCTCGTAGCCGGAGGGCTGATAGCCCAGCGGCGCCGGAATGCTTTTTTGCACATTGACTTGGTAGTCATGCGTGAGCTTATCTATCTCATTGGTGGTCATGCCCACTTTGATCAGTGGGGTAAGGTAGTCGAGGAGTTCGCCAGCCAGTCGGCCAGCGACGCGCATGCCAGCAATGGCTTCGGCGTCGTTGATGATGATCGTCATGGGTGGGGATTATCGGGGATAGGCCATTTGCGCCAAAAAGTTCTCGTCCAAGAGCGTCCCGACAAGAATACGCCTGGGTATATTTGTTTCATGACGATCCACTTTCCCCTTAGCCGCCGCAACTTGCTCCAATGGGCACTGCTGACCACGGCGGGCAGCCAAACCCTGAGCCACGCAGCTGTGCCGCTGCTGCAGTCGCCCAAGGTATATCGCCAGGGCATGGCATTGGCGAACTATTGGGTCAGTGAAAAATACGACGGCGTGCGCGGTTACTGGGACGGCACCAAGCTGTGGACCCGTGGCGGCCAAGAGATTCATGCCCCGGCCTGGTTCACAGAGGGTTGGCCCAAAGTCCCGATGGACGGCGAACTTTGGGCGGGACGGGGCGCATTTTCCAGTGCGGTGTCGACCGTTCTGCAACAGACCCCCGTTGATACCGCGTGGCGGCAGCTTCGATTCATGGCCTTTGATTTGCCCGCACAAGGTGGGCCGTTTGACGAACGGCTGGCGACACTGCAGCGCCTCCCGCACTCGCTGACCATTCAAGTGGTGCCGCAGACCCGCGCGACAGATCACGCTGCCTTGCAAGCATTGCTGGACAAAACCGTGGCTGAGGGCGGCGAGGGCTTGGTGCTGCACCGGGGTGGGTCTCATTACAGCAGTCAGCGCAACGACGATTTGCTCAAGTTCAAACCCTTTGACGACGCCGAAGCCCGAGTGGTGGCCCATGTTCCCGGCCACGGCAAGTACGACGGCATGATGGGCGCGCTGCTGGTTGAAACGCCAGAGGGGCGGCGCTTTAAGCTTGGCACCGGGTTCAGCGATGCTCAGCGCCGAAGCCCGCCCGCCATAGGCAGCTGGGTAACCTATCGCTACCGCGATTTAACGTCGAGCGGCCTGCCACGCTTTGCCAGCTATTTGCGCCAGCGGGAAGACTTCGAACCCAAGGGCTCACCAAGCTAAAATCCAGGGTTTCCCCTCACAAGCCCACCGCCGTGACCCTGCATCTGTCTGAATTCGAGGGCGGTAACGCACTCAGCCCTTTCCGCATCCAGCAAATCCTGCCCCGTCTGCAAAGCCTTGTGCCCGCCATTCAGGGTTTGAGCGCGCACTTTGTGCATTGGGTGGCGTCTGTCGAGCCCTTGGCGACCGCCGATCAAACGCGTCTGCAGGCTTTGTTGACCTATGGCGCCCCGTTCGTTCCGGTCAAATCTAAAGCCAGCAGCTTGATCGTGGTGGCACCGCGTCTCGGAACCGTTTCGCCCTGGGCATCCAAAGCGACCGACATTGCCCACAACTGCGGCTTAAGGCTAAAGCGGATCGAGCGCGTCACGGCTTACCAACTGGCCCTGAAATCGGGTCAATTGACCGATGCACAGTGGCATGCCGTGGCAGATTTGCTGCACGACCGCATGACCGAAAGCGTGCTGCACAGCACCGTCGACGCCCGTGGCCTGTTTGTGGAACTGGCCGCTGCACCCTTGGCGCATGTGGACGTATTGGGCGGTGGGCGCGCCGCGCTGGTGTCGGCCAATACCGAATTCGGCTTGGCCTTGGCCGATGACGAAATTGACTACCTGGTCAATGCCTTCACCCAACTGGGGCGCAACCCCAGTGATGTGGAGCTGATGATGTTTGCGCAGGCCAACAGCGAGCACTGCCGCCACAAAATCTTCAACGCCAGCTTTTTGATCGACGGCGTGGCGCAGGACAAGAGCCTGTTCGGCATGATCCGCAACACGCATCAATTGGCACCCCAGCACACGGTGGTGGCGTATTCAGACAACGCCTCGATCATGGAAGGCGTGCAGGTCGAGAGATTTGTGTCAAAAACTGCTGTTTCGGCAGGTCATATGGATGTTTCTAGCTACCAAAAGCAGAGCGCTTTGCAGCACATCCTGATGAAGGTGGAAACCCACAACCATCCAACGGCGATTTCTCCTTTCCCCGGTGCATCGACCGGTGCGGGTGGCGAGATCCGCGATGAAGGCGCTACAGGCCGTGGCTCCAAGCCCAAAGCGGGTTTGACCGGCTTTACCGTGTCCAAGGTGCGCTGGCCTGGTGAGGATGCTGGCTATGGCAAGCCTGAGCACATCGCTAGCCCCTTGCAAATCATGATCGAAGGCCCCTTGGGTGGCGCAGCGTTCAACAACGAATTTGGCCGCCCGAACTTGCTGGGTTACTTCCGCGAATACGAACAAAGCGTGGGCGGTGTGCAGCGCGGCTATCACAAGCCCATCATGATTGCAGGCGGCTTGGGCGTGATTGACGCCGGGCAGACGCAAAAAATTGAGTTTCCGGCAGGCAGCCTGCTGATTCAGCTGGGTGGCCCCGGCATGCGCATTGGCATGGGTGGCAGTGCGGCCAGCTCACTGGCCACGGGTGCGAACGCGGCCAATCTGGACTTTGACTCGGTGCAACGAGGCAACCCGGAGATTGAGCGCCGGGCGCAAGAGGTGATCAACCAATGTTGGATTCAAGGCACCGATGGCGGCCCTTCCGGTAGCGGAAACCCGATTCTGGCCATCCACGACGTGGGGGCAGGGGGCTTGTCCAATGCCTTCCCTGAGCTGGTGAACGACGCCGGGCGCGGTGCGCGCTTCGATTTGCGTGCCGTGCAGCTTGAAGAATCCGGGATGTCGCCCAAAGAAATCTGGAGCAACGAAAGCCAGGAGCGCTATGTGCTGGCAATTGCGCCGCAGTCCCTGGAAAGCTTCAAGGCGATTTGCGAACGTGAGCGTTGCCCGTTTGCGGTGATTGGTGTCGCCACAGACGAGAAGCAATTGGTGTTGGCGGACGGTGAGGCAACCGATCTTGCGAATGCATCACCAGTAAACATGCCGATGAATGTCTTGCTCGGCAAGCCGCCCAAGATGACGCGCGACGTGAAGACGGTGCAACGCGACTTCAAAGCCATCGACCTGACCGATGTAAAGCTGGAAAAAGCCGTCATCGACGTGTTGAGCCACCCCACTGTCGCCAGTAAGCGGTTTTTGATCACCATTGGCGACCGCAGCGTGGGCGGCTTGAGTCACCGTGACCAGATGGTTGGCCCCTGGCAAGTGCCCGTGGCCGATTGCGCCGTGACGCTGGCCGACTTCAAAGGCCTAGCTGGCGAAGCCATGGCCATGGGTGAACGCACGCCCTTGGCGGCCATCCACGCCGCAGCCTCTGGCCGCATGGCGGTGGGCGAGGCCATCACCAATTTGCTGGCCGCACCTTTTGAGCTGCCCCGCGTCAAGCTGTCCGCCAACTGGATGGCAGCCTGCGGCGAGCCCGGTGAAGACGCCGCGCTGTATGAAACCGTCAAGGCTGTTGGCATGGAGCTGTGCCCAGCGCTGGGCATTTCCATCCCCGTCGGCAAAGACAGCCTGTCCATGCGCACGCAGTGGAAGGACGGCGACCAAGCCAAAAAGCAAAGCTCGCCCGTCAGCCTGATCGTCACCGCCTTTGCCACGCTGCCCGATGTGCGCGGCACGCTGACACCACAACTTAACGCCACTGAGGCTGATACCACCCTGGTATTGATCGATTTGGGCCGCGGCCAGAACCGCATGGCGGGCAGCATCCTGGCCCAAAGCCTGAACCAGGAAGGTGCCGATGTGCCCGACCTGGACGATGCCCAGGACTTGGTTCAACTCGTCAAGGCCGTGAACACACTGCGTGACCAAGGCAAACTGCTGGCCTACCATGACCGCAGCGACGGCGGCTTGTTCGCTGCCGTGGCTGAAATGGCTTTTGCTGGCCATGTGGGCGTGTCGCTGAACGTCGACATGCTGATTCAGGAAGGCGACGGCATCACCGACAGCCGCGCCGACCATGGTGACAGCAAGAACTGGACGCAACAAGTCAGCGCCCGCCGCGAAGACCTGACCCTGCGCGCCCTATTCAGCGAAGAACTGGGCGTGGTGCTGCAAGTGCGCACCGCCGAGCGCAACGAGGTCATGCAAACCCTGCGCGAGCATGGTTTGTCTAAACACAGCCACTTTGTGGGCAAGACCCGACCGGAATCTTCCCCCATTGCAGAAGGCAAGGGCGAACTGCAAATCTGGCGCGACACCAAAAAAGTGTTTGCCGCCAAGGTCGAAGACCTGCACCAGGTCTGGGATGCCTTCAGCTGGAAGATTTGCCGCGAGCGTGACAACCCCGCCTGTGCTGATGCCGAACACGCATCGGCTGGCCTGGCGAACGACCCCGGCATGCATGTGCATATGCCTGAAACGCTGTGCACAGCACTCAGCCAACCGCTGGCGCCAGCCCTGCTGCTGAGCCGCCCCAAGGTCGCCATCCTGCGCGAGCAGGGCGTCAATTCGCATGTGGAAATGGCCTATGCCTTCACCGAGGCAGGCTTTGAGGCCTATGACGTGCACATGACCGATCTGCAAACGGGCCGCGCCAAGCTGCAGAACTTTGCTGGCGTGGTGGCCTGTGGCGGCTTCAGCTATGGCGACACCCTGGGTGCGGGCATTGGCTGGGCACGCTCGATCACCTTCAACCCCGTGCTGGCCGAGCAGTTCAAAGGCTTCTTTGGCCGAAGCGACACCTTTGGCCTGGGCGTGTGTAACGGCTGCCAGATGTTTGCCGAGCTGGCCGACATCATCCCCGGCGCGCAAGACTGGCCACGCTTTACCACTAACCAAAGCGAGCGCTTTGAAGCACGTTTGAGCCTGGTCGAAGTGCTGGATTCGCCAAGCCTGTTTTTTGCGGGCATGGCGGGTGCACGTTTGCCGATTGCGGTTGCGCACGGCGAAGGCTATGCCAATTTCAAATACCGTGGCAACGCCAAACAGGCCATCGGCGCCATGCGCTTTGTGGATACCAAGGGAGCGGCAACCGAGTCCTACCCAGCAAACCCCAATGGCAGTGCAGGTGGTTTAACTGCAGTGACCACAGCAGACGGGCGCGTCACCGCCATGATGCCGCACCCTGAGCGCGTCTTCCGCAATGTGCAGATGAGCTGGACAGACCTTGGTGCGACCGGTGGCATTGACGCGCATAGCCCCTGGATGCAGATGTGGCGGAATGCGCGGCGTTGGCTCGGTTAAGGTCGGCGCAGACGTGAAGCATTAACCAGCGCGCTTTTGCTGGCTGAGTTCGTCCGCCAATTTCACCAGCAATGCCGACTGTTCATGTAGCACGGCGCTCAGCAGCGCGTTGGCTAATTGCGGATGCTGCATGGTCAATTCATCAAATTGACTGCGGCTCAGCGCGTAGACCTCGGTGTCGATCAGGGCGAGGGCTTCGGTGGGCTGGGCAGTGCTTTGCATGAAGCCGTGCGAACACAGCAGGTCGCCTGGCCCTGCGGCTTTGAGTTGAAAGCTGTCCTTCTTGGGGAGTGCGACAGCCAGTTTGACAAGGCCTGAGCGCACAAAGTACAGGCTGTCGTCGTCCTTGTCGTGCTTGAAGATTTTTTTGCCAGCCGACACTTTGCGCAACTGCGTGACATTTTCTAGCGCACCTAGGCTTTCGTCTGAGCACCCGACCAAAACGGGCATGGCGCGCAAATCCAGCGTCTCGGTGGTGATAGCTTCGGCTGGCGATGGGGTCAGTTCGCGCGCTTCCACCCATTCCAGTGCATCTTCGAGTTGTTTGAACGCAAACGCCTTGTTGGTGGGGCGCACCACGCCCGTGTCTTTCAGAAAGCGCTTCATCTTCAGGCCGCTGGGCAGGCCTTTGGGGATGTCGCAGAAGACCAGGTAGGCGTCGTTTTCTTCTAGGCGGTCTTTGATTTGTTCCAGCACATGGGTGGCGGTCACATCTAAAGACTGCACCCGGCGCATGCTCAAGATCACGTATTTGTGGGAGCCGGTTTCGGGCTCCAGGGCTGATTGCAGTTGGCTGGCCGTGCCAAAGAACAGGCTGCCTTGCAATTCAAACACCACGGCGTCTCGGCCACGGCTGTCGGGGGCGTCGTCTGTTGTGTTGATTGCCGCCCCAGGACGACGGGCAAACAAGGTTTGACCATCGATCCGGTTGCGCACCACCGAGATGCGGGTTTGTTCGCGGATGTACAACAAAATGGCCAGCGCCACGCCCACGCCAGAGGCTGCGATCAGGCTGCCAAACAACGCCACCAGAATCACAGACAAGATCACCACAAAGTCCAGTCGGGTCGCGGGCGTGTAGAAGAACGCCAGACTATGGCGGTCAATCATGCGCCAGCCCGTCACCATCAAGATGCCTGCCAGTGCCGCCAGCGGCACCCAAGCGATCAATGGGGCCAGCAGCCACAGCGCCAGCAGCGCGGCCACACCGCTCACAAAGCCTGAGAGCTTGGAGTTACCGCCACTGGAAATGTTGATCAGCGACGCACCCATGGTGCCCGCGCCGGGGATACCGCCAATCAGTGACGACAGCATGTTGCTGGCCCCTTGGCCCACCAACTCGCGGTCGGATTGATGGTGTGTGTTGGTCATGGCGTCGATCACCACACAGGTTTTTAAGGTGTCAATCGACAGCAGCACCGCTAGCGTGACGGCAGGAACGAAGACTTTGACCAGTGTGGCCATGTTCAACATGTCAAGGCTTGGCAGGTGTAGCCCTAGCGAGTCCATCAGGCTGGCTCCCTCAGCGGTTAAGGGGCCAATCAACAGCGGATTGCCATGTGCTTGCAGGGGAACTTGGCCCAAGGCACCCAAAAGCGCGTAGCAGGCCAAACCGCTCAGCAATGCCATTATGGTCGCGGGCACCTTCTTGGTCAGCGACGGTGCGGCGACCATGGCGGCAATGACCGTCGTACCCACCAGGGCGCTTTGCCAAACCCAGTGACTAGGGCTTGCCAAGGCGGCCATCAATCCTGGCGCGCCGCTGACTCCCAGGAACTTGGGCAACTGGTTTCCGATGATGATCAGGCCCACGCCGCTTAGGTAGCCGCTGACCACGGGGAAGGGGATGAACTTGATCAGCTTTCCTATGCCCGCCAAGCCTAAGCCAATTTGAATCAGCCCCGCCAGCAGCCCAATCAATCCGATCAGGGCCAGCACTTGCGCGGCATCCATGCCACTGGTGGCAAAGCCCGCCGCCAGTGCAGATAACACCGCTGCCGCGGGCGCGCAAGGGGCTGTGATCAGCCGGGTGCTGCCGCCCAGCCAAGATGCCACCAAACCCAGGGCGATGGCCCCCAGAATGCCCGCCACCGCGCCTTGTGGCCCGAGCGATCCGCCCAAAGGGGCATAAATGGCCACACCAAAGGCAATCGCTGAAGGCAGTGCCACCAGCATGGCGGCCAGCCCACCCCACAGGTCGCCGGAGAGGCTGTGCACTGGCGGTGCGGACTTTTTGGGGCTGGCGGTCAGTGTGGAATCCGGCGGCGCATTCATGGTGAATCTGTGGGCCTGCAAAGGTGAGTTTTCTAGAAAAAAGCAGTGTCCAGTCTGCGCCCATTTGTTTTGATTTGCATTGTGCTGCGTCAGACCGCGCTGATTTCTTGGCTGGCTTGATGTCACAGCAGCGCACTGGGGCATTGCGCTTGGACAACCGCCTGATGCGCAACCTTGCCCACAATAGCGCGAACTTCGACACGAAAGACCCGCATGTTTGAATCCGCCGAGATAGGCCACAAGGTCGACAAAGACGACTACCGCCAGCAGGTTCCTGCGCTGCGCATGGCCTTGCAAGAGGCCCAGGTCGCGATTTATGAGCAAAAGATCCCCGTGGTTTTGCTGATCAGCGGGCAAGACGGCGCTGGCAAGGGCGAAATCATCCACTCACTCTATGAATGGCTGGACCCGCGCTTCATCACCACGCTGGCGTTTTCTGAGCCTACCGATGAAGAGCGCGAACGCCCGCCCATGTGGCGCTACTGGCGCGCACTGCCGCCTAAGGGGCGGACTGGAATTTTTGCGGGCTCTTGGTATTCGCGGCCTATCAATGACCACATCAATGGCGACCTGAGCATTCAGGCCCTGGATGCGCAAGCTGACCAGATCAACCGCTTTGAGGCCATGCTGGTCAACGAAGGCGCCTTGGTCATTAAGTTTTGGCTGCATTTGTCAGAAGATGCCCAGCGTAAGCGGCTCAAAAAACTGGAGAGCAAACCTGAAACCGCTTGGCGCGTGACCAAGTGGCAGTGGAAGCGCCTGAAGACGCTGCCAAAACTGCACGACACGGCAGGCCATTTGCTGCGCATGACCAACACGGCGCGCTCACCCTGGGTGGTGGTGGATGGCTCTGACGACCGTTACCGCACGCTGACGGTGGGGCAGACCTTGCTGTCAGCGCTTACGCAGCGCTTGGCGGGAGCCAAACAGCTGGCTGCGCCTGCGGTGCAGATCACCCGTGCTGATGTTGACGGGCGCAATGTGTTGTCTGAGATGGATTTGACGCAGACTTTGAGCGACAAGCAGTACAAAACCGAGCTTGCGCACTGGCAAGGACGGCTGAATGCGGTGATCAACAGTCCGGCGTTCAAAGGGCGCTCGGTGGTCTGTGCGTTTGAAGGGGCCGACGCCGCTGGCAAGGGCGGTGCAATACGCCGCATCGGCGCGGCCATGGATGCACGGCAATACCAAGTGATACCGGTTGCCGCGCCCACAGAAGAAGAGCGCGCCCAGCCTTACCTGTGGCGGTTTTGGCGGCATATTCCGCGCCAGGCAAGGCTTTCTATCTTTGACCGCACCTGGTACGGCCGCGTGTTGGTGGAGCGCGTGGAGGGTTTTTGCAAGCCAGAAGACTGGTTGCGTGCCTATACCGAGATCAATGACTTTGAACACGAGTTGGCCGACAGTGGCTGCATCGTGGTCAAGTTCTGGCTGCAAATCAGCCAGGAGGAGCAACTGCGCCGCTTCAAAGAGCGCGAGAAGATTGCCTTTAAGCGCTTCAAAATCACCGAAGAAGACTGGCGCAACCGCAAGAAGTGGGCCGCTTACCAGCAAGCGGTGTGCGAGATGATCGAGCGCACCAGTACCGGCAACGCGCCGTGGACACTGGTGGAGTCCAACGACAAAAATTTTGCACGCGTCAAGGTCATCCGCACCTTGTGCGAACGGCTAGAAGCAGAACTGAAGCCTGTTTGAGCCTAGGCTGGCGCGCGATGCGCCAAGCCATTTGATCTGCGAATTGCCGGATTCATGACAACCGGATACGCACTTATCCAAGATTAAGGACGCAACTGCAGGGGCTGCTGAGAATGCCCCTGCACGCGCCAAAGTGTGCGGCCCTTGGCGAGTGCAGATACCAAGAAGTGTTACGGGCTGCCACATCACACTTGGAGTGAAAGATCATGAAAAACCTGCGAGTGGTCAGTCTGGCCGCTGCATTGCTGGCGACGCTGGCCTTGTCGGCACATGCCCAAAAAGGGCCCATGGCGCCTGTCGAAAAAGCCTATCAAGCGGGAGACGCTTCCCCTTTGACATCAGAGCCCATGGTGCACAGCATCAACCCCAAAGCGCCACCGATGACCGTGGCAGAGTTTGATTCGGCCCGCAAAATTTACTTTGAGCGCTGTGCAGGTTGCCATGGGGTGCTGCGCAAAGGTGCCACGGGCAAACCGCTGACGCCCGACATCACCGTGGGCAAGGGCACGGACTACCTGAAGGTGTTCATTGCCTATGGCTCACCTGCAGGTATGCCCAACTGGCAGACCTCGGGCGACCTGACCGAAGCCCAGGTGGACATGATGGCCCGCTACATTCAGCACGAGCCGCCCACACCGCCCGAGTGGAGCTTGGCGGACATGAAGAAGACCTGGAAAGTCACGGTTGCGCCCAAAGACCGCCCGACCAAGAAGATGAATGACTACAACATCAGCAACATCTTCTCCACCACGCTGCGCGACACCGGCGAAGTGGCTTTGATTGATGGCGACACCAAGCAAATCATCAATATCGTCAAGACCGGCTACGCGGTACATATTTCGCGTACGTCAGCTTCTGGCCGCTACCTGTTTGTGATTGGTCGCGATGGCCGCGTCAACATGATTGACTTGTGGATGCCCAAGCCCGACAACGTGGCCGAAATCCGCATTGGCCTGGAAGCCCGCTCGGTAGACACCAGCAAGTACAAGGGCAAGGAAGGTGATTTCACCGACAAGCTGGTGATTGCTGGTGCCTACTGGCCGCCCCAATTTGCCCTGATGGATGGTGACACGCTAGAGCCGCTGAAGATCGTCTCAACCCGTGGCATGACGGTAGATACGCAGGAATACCACCCTGAGCCGCGTGTGGCTTCGATTGTGGCGTCGCACTTTAAGCCTGAGTTCATCGTGAACGTCAAGGAAACCGGCAAGACCTTGATGGTCAACTACGCCGATATCAACGCCCTGAAGATCACCGAGTTGGGTTCTGCGCGCTTCCTGCATGACGGCGGTTGGGACTCTACCAAGCGTTACTTCATGGTCGCCGCAAACCAAAGCAACAAGGTGGGTGTGATTGACGCCAAAGAAGACAAGCTGGCAGCGATTGTGGACGTGGGCAAGATTCCGCACCCAGGGCGCGGTGCCAACTTTATCCATCCCAAGTTTGGTCCGGTTTGGTCCACCGGCCACCTGGGTGACGAGACGATCTCTTTGATCGGCACTGATCCTGTCAAGCACAAGGCCAGCGCATTCAAGGTGGTGCAGACCTTGACAGGGCAGGGCGGCGGGAATCTCTTTATCAAGAGCCACCCCAAGTCAACCCACCTGTATGTGGACACGCCGTTGAACCCGGATCCGAAGCTGTCGCAGTCAGTTGCGGTGTACGACATCAAGAACCTGGACAAGGGCTTCACCGTGTTGCCTATTGCTGAATGGGCGGGCATCAAGGCCGACGGCGGTGCCATGCGCGTGGTGCAACCTGAGTTCAACAAGAACGGCGACGAAGTGTGGTTCTCTGTGTGGTCTGCCAAAGACAAGCAAAGCGCACTCGTGGTGGTGGATGACAAGACCTTGAAGCTCAAGACGGTCATCAAAGACCCCCGCATCATCACGCCAACGGGTCACTTCAATGTGAACAACACCCAGCACGACGTTTATTGAGGTTCATCCCAAGCTTCGGGGCCCTCACGGGCCCCATTTTTTTAACTGAGGAGTTACCGATATGAAAACCATTTTGATCGCCGCCACTTTTGCATCGAGCTTCATGGCCTTTGGGGTACAAGCTGCAACGCCTGACGAAATCTTGACCAAATCAGGTTGCATGGCCTGCCACGCCAAAGACAAAAAGCTGGTGGGTCCCGCATTTAAGGACATTGCTGCCAAATACAAAGGCCAAGATGCCGTCGCCAAGTTGGCCGAAAAAGTACGCAAGGGCGGCTCAGGCGTCTTCGGGCCAATACCTATGTCACCCAATGGACCCGACAAGATCAGCGATGACGATTTGAAGACGTCTGTGGCCGCCATTCTAAAGTCGTAATGCTTTCAATTTGATAGCAAACAAATGCCTTGGGTATTGCCGAAACGGGTGTTTTTATGCCTAATTTTGGGTTTGCTGGGGCTTTCAGAGGTTGCTTTCGCGCAGACCAAGGCCATCGCGGGCAATGGCGTCTGGACGGTAGACGCGCAAAGTGAGCCGGGTACGTTGCGCGTACTAGATCGTGATCAGCTTGTGGTGCGGCGCTACCCTCTGGCGTCGCTCGATGGCACGCGCAGCAGCTCAGCGGCAGAGGTCTTCCATGCTGCGCCCAGGCAGAGCTTTGTGATTGCCCCGACAGGCCTGAACGAGTTGTGGGAACTGTCCTACAACCCGCACGCCGAGCCGATTTACGACGGCTACGTACACGACTACAAAATGGGCGAGGGTATCGCCAAGCCAGGTTTCTTAGGGCTGCGGCGCACACCTTTGGACTGGCCCCTGAAGGACCTTGTGTTTGATGACAGTTACCGCCATGCGATTGGCGTGACGCCAGCGTCAGCAACAAGGCCCGCTGAGTTGCATGTGATCAACCTGGATATTCGGCGGCGGATTGATCAGATCGAATTGCCGACCACATCGATAGCCGCGTCGACAACTGCGTCGGCTAGCGGCCCTTGCCACGCCTGGAACAACTGGCGGTGGCGCTCAGTCAGCGGGCGTCATTGTGCGCCGTAGTGCGCCAGACGCTGTACATCAATGATGCTGATGTCGCGCTTGTCGATGGTGATCAGCCCCTCGGCTTCTAATTCATGCAGCACTTTGGAGAAGTACTCCGGCGTGAGTGACAGGCGCGACGCAACCGTTGCCTTGCTAACGGGCAGGGAGACCATGAAGGTTCCTCCCGCCTTGCTGTCGTCAGATGAATGTTCGCGAAGCAAATAGCCAATGACGCGCTGCATGCCGTTGTGCAGTGCGCCAGTTTCAATGTCATGCACCAAGCCATGCAAACGCCGAGAGATGCCCGCCAACATGCGCAGCGAAAAACGAGGATCACGCTCAATTTCTTCCAGCATGCATTGCTTGCCCACAGTAAGGAGCAAAGTGTTGGCCAGCGACTGGGCGTTCAGGATGTAGGGCTTGTCGGTGAACATCAACGCTTCGGCAAAGCTGTGACCTGGGCCAACCAGTTCAATCACCTTTTCTTGCCCTGCGGGCGAAATGGCAAACAGTTTGACCTGGCCTGACACGACGACATGAAATTCTTCGCAGGGCTCTCCATAGCGAAAGATGTTGTCCCCACGGGCCAGGCGACGTACTTGGCAGCCAAGGGCTACGCGTTGCAACTCGGTGGGCGATAAGTCGCTGAACAAGGGCAAAACAGCCAAGAAGCGGGGAATGTTGAAGTCACCAATGTCCATCGATTGCCTCTTAAGCGGTGCCTGAAAAGGGCTCAATTGTAGGAGGGCATCGCAATCCGTCCCTTGCGTAATGTCAATGCGGGTCCGGCCGTATTTTGAGAATTCGTGCGTGCTCTTGAACAGGTTCAAGGACGCTATGGGTTTGCGGCCCTACGCTCCAGTTTGACATCAATTACAGGAGTACGGACGCATGAGCCAAGTCAACACAGGTGGGATGACGAAGCAGATGGCCCGCAATATATTTTTTGGCGGGTCACTCTTTTTCATCCTGATATTTGTCGCACTGATCTTTGACAGCGAGCGGAAAATTCCCCAGCGCTCTAACGCCGAGGCCATCACGCCTGCGGTGATTGGGGGCAAGAAGATTTGGGAGACGCGCAACTGCATCGGCTGCCATTCGCTGCTGGGCGAGGGGGCCTACTTTGCGCCGGAGCTGGGCAACGTCTACAAGCGTCGTGGCCCCGATTTCATCAAAGCCTGGATGGCATCGCAGCCCACGATGGCACCGGGTCGCCGCCAAATGCCGCAGTTCAATCTGGACGAAAAGCAGTTGAACGATCTGGTGGAGTTCTTGCGCTGGACCAGCGAGATCAATACCGAAAACTGGCCTCCGAACATTGAAGGTTGAACCGCATAAGGACATGACAATGAAAGCAACAACACTCAAGTACTCGTCCCAAGCCGTGGCCAAGCCGTATTTCATCGCGGCACTGGCCCTCTTCACCGGGCAAATCCTGTTTGGTCTGATCATCGGACTGCAATACGTGGTGGGGGACTTTTTGTTTCCCTACATTCCCTTCAATGCCGCTCGCATGGTTCACACCAATTTGCTGATCGTGTGGCTGCTGTTTGGCTTCATGGGCGCTGCCTATTACATGGTGCCCGAGGAATCGGAGACCGAGCTTTACAGCCCCAAATTTGCGATGCTGCTGTTTTGGGTCTTTTTGGTCGCCGGGGCGTTGACCGTTGTGGGGTACCTGGTGGTGCCCTATGCAAAGCTGGCAGAGCTCACGGGTAACGACCTGTTGATGACCATGGGGCGCGAATTCTTGGAGCAGCCCCTTCCAACCAAGGTAGGCATTGTGGTCGTTGCGCTGGGCTTTCTGTTCAACATCACGATGACGGTTCTCAAAGGACGCAAGACCGCGATCTCGACCGTGCTGTTGATGGGTTTGTGGGGCCTGGCGCTGATGTTCTTGTTTAGCTTTGTGAACCCACACAACCTGGTGCGCGACAAGATGTACTGGTGGTTTGTGGTTCACCTGTGGGTGGAAGGCGTGTGGGAATTGATTTTGGGTGCCTTGCTGGCCTTTGTGCTGGTGAAGACCACCGGCGTGGACCGTGAAGTGATCGACAAGTGGTTGTACCTGATCATCGCCATGGCATTGATCACCGGCATCTTGGGGACAGGCCATCACTTTTTCTTCATTGGCATGCCTGGCTATTGGCTGTGGATTGGCACGATTTTCTCAGCGCTTGAGCCGATTCCATTCTTCATGATGACCTTGTTCGCCTTCAACATGGTGCAAAAGCGCCGCCGCGAACACCCCAATCAGGCCGCTATTTTGTGGGCGCTGGGTTGCTCTGTGGTCGGCTTCTTGGGCGCGGGTCTGTGGGGCTTCATCCACACCCTGGCACCTGTTAACTACTACACCCATGGCACGCAAATGACGGCGTCGCACGGTCACTTGGCGTTCTACGGTGCCTATGTGCTCGTGGTGATAGCCATCATCAGCTATGCCATGCCAATTTTGCGTGGCCGCGAAGCCAACAGCCGCCGCGCCCAAAACGTGGAGATGTGGAGCTTCTGGGCGATGACCGTGAGCATGGGCGTGATGGTGCTGGCCTTGACCGGCGCAGGCATCTTGCAAGTCTGGCTGCAACGCATGCCGACATCGGGGGCCATGTCCTTCATGGCAGCACAAGACCAGATTGCCTTCTTTTACTGGCTGCGCTTGGCGGGTGGCGTGGGCTTCTTGGGTGGCTTGCTGATGTATTTGGCGAGCTTCTTTGTGGGGGAAGGCAGTGTGGAAGATGAGGCTGCCACGGGCAACCTGATCACTGGCACAGCGCGGGCTTGAGCCCCAGTCGCATATCACCATGACTGTGATTGACCTGAAGACGGGCAACCAAACGCACAGCAACGTGGGTTTGGCGGTGCCCTACTACGCAGAGCAGGGCACCGAATGCGCGCTGTTTCAGCACGCCTGGTCCCGGCAACTGCCGCTTTTGATCAAAGGGCCCACAGGATGCGGCAAGACCCGGTTTGTGGAACACATGGCCGCCAAGCTTGGGCGGCCCCTGATTACCGTGTCTTGCCACGATGACCTGGGTGCGGCTGATTTGGTCGGTCGTTTTCTCATTGGACATGGCGATACACAGTGGTCTGATGGTCCGCTGGCCCGTGCCGTGCGCAGCGGGGCAATTTGCTACCTGGACGAGGTGGTGGAAGCGCGCAAAGACACCACGGTGGTGCTGCATCCGCTGGCCGATGACCGCCGCATATTGCCCATTGAGCGCACGGGCGAGCAACTGGCTGCGCCGCCAGAGTTCATGCTGGTGATCTCCTACAACCCGGGCTATCAAAACCTCTTGAAAGGCTTGAAGCCCAGCACGCGTCAGCGCTTTATTGCACTCACGCTGGATTACCCGCGGCCAGATATTGAGCGTGCAATCGTTGAAAAAGAAGGCGGTGTCAGTGCGGAATGCGCCGCGTTGCTGGTCAAGTTAGCCACGGCCTTGCGCCGCCTGACCGACCATGATCTTGAGGAAACCGCCAGCACTCGATTGCTGGTAGCGGCTGCGCGTTTACATGCGGCTGGTTTGCCCTTGCACATGGCTTGCCATGCTGCTGTGGTGGACGCATTGACCGACGATGCAGGCACCACCCGGGCATTGGCTGAGGTGGTGCGTGCCGTGATAGGCGACCCCGCCTAGCCATTGCGAACCCGTTTTAACCATGGAAGAGCATGTTGGCAGGTGGTGGCACACGGCGTTAGACCATCTGACGCAGCCGTCGAACCGGGCATTTGCTGTCCATCTGCCTGATGTTCAAAGCAGCATAGGCATGATGTTTCGCGCGGCTGGCGGAGACGCCACACTGCGCATTGGCGCTGCATCGGACCAAGCGGTAGGCGGTGCGCGCACCTGGATTGCCCGTTTGGCAGGGAATGGGGAGCGAGCGGATTTGCCTGTGTTGGACGGCGAGGTCGTCGCCTTGCCCAAGTCCGTGTCCGTCTTCCCTGACAGTGACCTCAACCGCGATCTGTTCATTTGGCTTGCGTTGCTGGCAGCGCACTACCAGCACAAAGGGGATTGGCTGGCAGATAACCTTTGCGCCACCGCTAAGGCGCTGGCCGCGTTTCCAGGTTTTCAAACGCGCTACCGCGCACTGCGGGACGCCCATCTGGCGCAACGTCCCCAAGGCGCTTCGCTGACCTCTAAGGCGCATGTAGCGGAAAGTCGGGTGCAAGCTGCCTTGCGTGGTGAGCACCTAATGGCCGCAACGCCGGTTCAAGCCGCTGATGTGTGGCCGGTGTGGCTCTGGATGACGGTGGGCCAAGAGCCCGCCACAGGTGGCAATCGCAGCTTAGACCTTAAAGCAACGAACGCCAGCAAGCCGCCCAGACCCAAAGACGATGGCAGACGCCGTCGCACACAGACAGCCCCTGACAGCGATGCTCGCAACGCCATGGTGCTGCCGTTTCGTGGCGAGTCGCTCATGTCCTGGAGCGAGATGGTTCGCATGGACCGCGCGACTGACGATGAAGACGATGGCAGCGCGGTTACCGCCGCAAACGACATGGACAAACTCTCTGTCGCACCTGATGGCGAGACGCTGGCGTCGCGGGTCAAGTTTGATCTGGATCTGCCCAGTGCCAGCCATGATGAGGAGCCTCTTGGCCCTGGCCAAAAGTTTCCCGAGTGGGACTACAAGCGCGGTGTGTTGCAAGCGGATCACTGCGTGGTGCAAGAGCTGATGGGCCGAGGTGACAGCCAATACACGCCGTCGCCTGCGCTGCGCCGCATGGCCAAAAGCATGAGTCGACGCCTGGAGCTGTTGCGTGATGCCCCGCGCATGCAACACGGGCAAGAGCAGGGCGACGACATCGACCTGGACGCCTGGGTGCGATTGCGTGCGGAAGAGGGCGACAGTCGCACTTGGTGTAGCGACACGCCTGCGGTGTATTCGCGCCGGATCAATGGCGAGCGCAGTTTGGCAACGCTGTTGCTGGCGGACTTGTCGCTGTCGACCGACGCCTACGCCAATGACCACATGCGTGTAATTGACGTGATTCGCGACGCCATGTATGCCTTTGGCGAGGCCCTGAGCGCGGTGGGAGATCCATTTGCCATTTGGGGGTTTTCGTCGGTGCGCAGGCATCAGGTGCGCCTGCAACACCTCAAAGGTTTTGACGAGCCGTGGGGCGAGGCCAGCCGCAACCGGGTGGGCGCTGTGCGCCCCGGCTTTTACACCCGCATGGGGGCTGGTATTCGACACGCCACGATGCAGTTAGGCAAGCGTAGCGAGCGCAGACGCTTGCTGATGTTGCTGACTGACGGCAAACCCAATGACTTAGATCAATACGAAGGCCGGTACGGGCTGGAAGACACCAAGCGAGCGATTCATGAAGCGCGCCAAGTTGGCTTGGTGCCGTTCTGCGTGACGATTGATGAAGCGGCCCACGACTACCTGCCCATGTTGTTTGGGCGTCAAGGTTACGTCTGGGTTCATCGCCCACAGGACTTGGCATTGCGGCTTACGCAAGCCTGGCGAGCCATCGCCAAATAGACAAATAGACAAATCATCGGGAAGAGCAACAAAATGAAATCAACATCTGCCCAAATCCATCAGCGCCAGATGGCCTGCGGATCGACATTGCGGCCCATTGTGCTCGGCGTTGCCGTGGCCTGTGCGGCAATGGGCTCGTCAGCTGTCTTGGCTCAGGTCGAACCAGGCCAAATCACCACAGTTGCCCTGCAAACCGTGGTGGTGAGCGGCGCACGCCATGAGCAACTTCGGGACAACTTGCCCATGTCCATTGATGTGCTGAATGCCAGTGACATGGAAGAAGCCCAAATGGTGGATATTCACGATGTCGCCAAAGGCTTGCCCAATGTGTCGGTCAAACGTGCTCCCGCTCGCTTTACGGTGACGGGCGCTGGCAACCCCACGGGTCGGGACGGCAATGCGGGCTTCAATGTTCGTGGACAAGACGGCAACCGCGTCTTGATGCTGGTCGATGGCGTGCGCTTGCCGCGCAGCTATATCAATGGCAACAATGCCTTTGGCCGAGATGCGCTGTCGCTGGGGCTGATCAAGCGGGTTGAACTGGTGCGGGGGCCGGCATCGGTGCTTTACGGCTCAGACGCCATGGCGGGCCTGGTGAACTTCATCACGCTGGACCCTTCAGACTTCTTAACCGCCAGCACGACTGGCGCGCCGTCAGTGGGTGGCCGCGTGGGGGTAAGCAGCACGGGCGACGACCATGGCCGCCATCTGGCCGCCACGGTCGCGGGCCGCAGTAACGAGGCGCTGCAGTGGTTGATCACCGGAACAGCCAACCAAAGCCAAGGCATGGCCAACCGGGGTAGCAATGACACTGCCAATGTGGACCGCACCACACCCAATCCACAGATAGACCGAGGTGGATCCCTGCTGGGTAAGCTGGTCTTGACCCCAAGCGCGGCACAGAAACATGTACTGACCCTGGAACATGTGCAAAAAAAACAGGACTTTGAGCTGCTTTCCAGCCGCGCCAAGGCCCCGCTGGTGGCTGCGTCGGTCGTGGATGAGCGCAGTAACAAAGAGATGTCGCGCGATCGCTTGACCTGGGACGCGCGCTACCGTCTGGATGCGGCCTGGGCCGACAAACTGCAAACGGTGGTGAGCCTTCAAAACACCCGCACCCAGGACAACGGGACCACCCAGCGCAATGATCGCGGCGTGCGGGTCCGCGACACGTCGTATGCAGAGCGATCTGCGCAAGTCAGCCTGCAAGCTCAGAAGAAATCAAGGTTGGGCGCGCAATGGGAACAAAACATCAGCTACGGCCTGGACTTTGCCCGCACAGACATTACCAGCTGGTTTGATGGCCGGGACCCTGCGCCGCTGCCGACTTATGTGCCAAAGAAATACTTCCCTGACACCCGAGACAGCAGCGCCGCTGTCTACGCCCAAAGCGAGTTGCAACACCAGGCGTGGCGGATCACACCGGGCTTGCGCTTTGAACAGTTTTCGCTCAATGTGTTGACGCAATCTGGTTTCTCACCGCCTGCACAGACCCCGGGGAAGTCGATATCGGGCTCCAAGTTGGCACCCAAGCTGGGTGCGCTGTTTCAAATTGATCCGCAGTGGAGCGTGTTTGGCAATTACGCCACTGGCTTCAGGGCACCCAACGCCGCGCAGGTCAATGGTTTTGTTGAAAACCCAACGCCCACGACCTTCGTCACGCTGTTGGCCAACCCTGATTTGAAGCCGGAGACCAGCCAGAACATCGAACTTGGGTTACGCGGCCGCTTGGACCGCCTGCAATTTGACGCTGCGATGTTTGCAGGCAACTACAAGCAACTGATCATTGACAAAAAACCTTTGGGAGGAACCGGGGTTGCCAGCAACCCCTTGATTTTCCAGACGGTAAACGTTGACCGCGCTCGTATTCAGGGCCTGGAACTCAAAGGTTTGATGGATTGGGGACGTGTGGGGCCAGGCAATTTGAGCAGCCCTTTTGCGTTTGGTATTACCCGTGGCTGGGACATGAGCACGGGCAGGCCACTGAACACCATTGACCCTGCCAAGGTCGTGGCTGGGTTGAAGTACGAGACGCCTGCTTGGGATTTGCGCTTGGACGCGATTCACCATGCGGCTAAAAATGCCAGCGATCTGGACAGCCCCTATTTGGCAAAACCAGCGACACCGCCTAGAGTTAACCAGTTCACCACGCCGTCGGCAACCACGCTTGATCTTTACGCACAGTGGCGTCTGGCAAAAGACGTGAGGCTGAATGTTGCATTGGTGAACCTGAGCAACCGCAAGTACTGGATGTGGTCAGACGTTCAAGGTCTAGCAGCAAATTCTGCCGTCGTGGACGCCTATACCCAGGCGGGGCGGCATTTGAATTTGTCCTTGATCGCTGATTTCTAGGATTTGAGTGAAAATGAGGGTATGTCTGGAAACCAGGGTGGATTCTCCCTTCACATTTTCGTTGATGGCGCTGTCCTGACGCAGGTGTTGACGGCTGGTGGTGGCTTTGGCTGCCTAGGGAGAGTGCATGCTGAAAATGAGCAAATTGCACAGATTGAAGCCGATGCCTTGGCGCTTAATGCTGTCGTGTCGCCGCCTGCGCTGGCCTTGCGAAAGCTGAGTAACCGGATCAAAGACCAGCTCCTCGCGCCTGAGTTGCTAACGCATTTGACTAAAGGGGCGGTTGCGGGCCGCGAGGAGCTGACTCTGGTGTTGGCGCCGGCCTTATCGGGAATCCCTTGGGAGCTGGTCTTGAATTCACTGCAAGCGGGTGGCGAGGTCGCCTGGCGCATCAAACGCCAAACACTTGTTGGTCTTTTCAATCAAGGCGCGCAATTGGTCAATGCGCCTATTCCATCGCTATTGGCGGTAGCTGCCCCTCAGGCGCAACCCGACAATCAGCGCCATGTGACCGTGTTGCAATACGACTTGGTCAACTCGACCCGCATGTTGACTGAGCTGGGCAGTGAAGCCTACACCGGGCGTGTGAACGCCATGCACAGCGTCTGTGCTGAAGTGGTGCAGGACTGGGGCGGCACCGCCAGCAACCCTCAAGGCAGTGATGGTGTGATGTGCTACTTCGGTTTACCCGTCGCTGTCGAAAACGCTGCGGCCAATGCCTTGCGCGCTGGCCTTGAAGTGGTGGAACGCGTCAAAAAGCTGGACTTGCAAATCCGTGTCGGTGTCGTGAGTGGGCCGGTCGTGGTGAACTCAGGTCAACCCTATGGGATGGCAATCCACCTGGCGGCACGCTTGCAGGCCGTCGCGGAACCGGGCTCTGTCGTCGTGGCGGAGGCAACCCGGCAAATCGTGCGGGACCAGTTTCAGTTTGAACCGCTTGACGGCGTCCCCCCACTTAAGGGCTTTGACCAGCCGCAGGTGGTTCATCGCTTGGTGCGCGTTAGGCCGCAACTTGAAGCGCATGCGGCAGGACAAGTTCTTCAAAACTTGGTCGGAAGAGACTCGGAACTGGCCGCGCTGCAGGCCCACTGGAAATCAGTGGCTGCAGGGGGCGCTAAGGTGCTCAGTTTGACGGGCGAAGCTGGTATTGGCAAAACCAGTGTGATCAGGGCCTTTAGGGCGGCTTTGGACGCGACGCAAGGTCTGGCCATTGAATGCAGATGTACGCCAGAGCAGGTGACAACGGCGTTTTACCCTTTGATGGACATATTAGGGCGCCGATTGGTGATTCCGCAAGGCTGCACTGCCCAGAAGCGCTATGAAATCGTGAGCGAGGCCATTGGTCAGTGCTACGAGCACCACCAATGTGTGATGGCTCTGCTGGACTTAATGGGTTACAGCGCCGATTCTGCTTCGAAAGATGCTGCACCTGAATTGGTGCGCAGCTGGACGCTGCGGGGCCTGATTCAATGGTTCTACCGTCTTGCCCAAATGGGCCCCATGTGTTTGATTGTGGAAGACGTGCACTGGATTGATCCGTCCACACGCGAGTTTCTGGTGGAGCTTCGAAAGGCTTGTGAATCGCTGCCATTGCTTATGCTGATGACACGGCGAGTGGAAGGGCGCGACGCGATACCCGCGGAGTTGGGCAGCGAACAAATTGTGCTGAAGGGCTTGGCGCGCCAGGACGCCGAACAGTTGATCCGAAACATCGCGAATGACGGTGCGCTGAACCAAGAGGTGGTCAATACCGTGTTGGACAGGGCAGATGGCGTGCCACTGTTTGTTGAAGAATCGACGCGGATGATGGTCGATGTCTTGGGCCGAGGGCTGGCGGATGCGCAAACTTTCGACGTTCCGGCAAGCCTGCAAGACTTGCTGATGGCCCGCATTGACCGCATGGGCACCGCCAAATCGGTGGCCCAACTGGGCAGCGTCCTTGGAAGAGAGTTTCCACGGGCGGTATTGTTGATCATGGCGGCCAGAGGCGATCTCCCCATGAGCATTGGCTCGGTGGATGCACAACTCCAGCGCCTGCTGGATGGGGGCTTGCTGGGCTACAAGTATGCGCGCGGCGGGGGCATTTATTACTTTCGCCATGCCTTGACGCGAGAGGCCGCATATCAGTCACTTTGGGCGCGCGACCGAAAGCAGTGCCATGCCATGGCGGCACATGTTTTGCGGTCGGAATTTGGCGGTACTGTCATGGCCCATCCCGTGGCCTTGGCACGGCATCTGGAGGAAGCAGGGCAAGCGGGCGAGGCGCTTCAGTTTTGGGAGCAGGCTGCTCGCCATGCCATGGGGCATTCCGCCCATGTGGAAGCGTCTAAACACATTGACCACGCCCTGGAGCTTGCGGCAAGCTCAGGGCTAGGGGGGGCAAGTTCGGCCATTGAGCTTCGGTTGCTGGTGCTGCTGGCCGGGCAATTGCTGGCCACGCAGGGCTACGGCGCAGAACGGGTGGGCGAGGTGTATTCCAAAGCACTGGTGCTCTGCGAAGAACGTGGTGACGACCGCGCGCACTTTCGTGTCTTGATGGGGCTGGAGGCCTATCACTTCATGCGCGCCGATTTTGCTCATGCCCACCAGATCTTGACACGGGCACAGGGGCTGATTGACCGATTGAACGATCCCATGCCCACACTGCAATGGCGCTGGGCACTGGCCAATCTGCTGTTTCACAAGGGCGAACTGGTGGATGCTGTACGGCACATGGATGCCTGCCTGTCCGAATACCACCAATTGCCACAACGCGCGCCTTCCGTACAAGACCCTGGCATCATGTGCCTGTGCTATTCAGCATTGGCGCAATGGGAGCTGGGACACTCCGATGATGCCCTCAAGCGGGCACGCAGCGCCATTGCCCACGCGGAGCACATGCAGCATTTGTTCAGTCAGGGCGAGGCACATGGGTTTTGCTCAACGGTGCATTACTTCCGTCATGAATTTGCCGAGTCATTGGCTTGTGCAGAGCGCTCTCTCAAAATTTGTCAGGACGGCGGTTTCACCGTCTGGGTGGCTCACGCAAAAATGATGCGCGGTCGGGCACTTGTCTCGCTGGGTGATGTTGATGGTGGCATCGCCGAAATGCAAGTCGCCTATGCCATGTGGGTGCGCACTGGGGCCCAAGTTACGCGTCCACTGTACTTGGCCATGCTGGCTGAAGGCTTGGTCATTCAGGGCCACCCAGAGCAGGCCATGACCTGCTTGAACGACGCCTTGGCCATGGTGCGTGAGCACGCTGAAGGCTATTTCGAACCCGAGATATTGCGACTGCTGGGGCTGACCACATTGCAGTTGTCAGGCCCTGATCGAATTGAATCCGTCGAATCAGCCCGAGATTTCTTCAAGCAAGCCATTCAAATGGCAGCGTCGCGCAAACTGTTTAATCTTGAAAAGCGAGCCAGACAGAGTTTGGCCACCGTAGCCTGACCCAGGTTGAAGTCTTGTCGTTTTCGGTGGCAGAGCGGCCATGCCGATGTGAATATCTCACTGGATCGAAAACACGGTCCTGCCCATAATTGGTGGACTTGGCCAAAAGGGAGATTTGATGCTCTTGCAGGAATTCGAAAATCTTATTGCAGACAATCCAGCAAAAGCCAATCGGCACTTGCTGGCATGGTTATCAGACGACGCCAAGCGTGCGGCCTTGTACAGGGAAATGATCGGTAACCAATTTGTGCTTGCCTTTCCCAGTGGCGCCAATGCAAACGCCAAGTCAATTCCCAGTGAGTTGCCTGTTTACCATCAGCAAGCCTATTTGCTGGTGTGCCCGGATCATGTGAACGAAGCCTTCACCAATTCCGTGGGGTTCAGCAATGCCCCGTTTTTGGAATTGGGCAGCGGAACCTTCATGCTCGCGCTAGACAAAGGCAAGGAGCACGACGAGCAAAGGCAGTTTGCGTTGAGCTACCTAGCGTACCCCGCAAAAGTGCTGAATGCCTTATCAACCGCATCCTTTATGGCTGCAGCTGTGCTGCCACTCAAGACGCGAAAGTTTGATTTGGCTGATCTGGCCGAACAGGTGGCGCTGCGCTACATGGGTTTCTTGTTCGGTTTTGCTCAAGCAGATCACCCTGTGCTTGAGCGCACCATGCGCCAAGCGTATCGGGGCTTGAACTATCAGATGATGGCCCGGCATTTTGTCAGTGAACCCGGCACCGTGTTAGAGGCTGGGCGCGGCATGGCGGAGCTGCTTGCGCGTACCACGACGCTGATTGGCATCTACCAGCAAGCTATCGGCAAAGAGCAAGAGGATGAGCGCAAGCGCCTGCAGGATGAGCACGATGAATTGGCAGATTTTCACGTCAAAACTGCACCCTCTGAAAAGCCACTGAAAGACTTCGAACCAGTACTCAAACGCATGGCGCATCTGTCACAAGCGGGTGGAAAGAAGGACTATTCGACGACTGAACTGGGCGTAATCGCGGTCGGTCTGATTGCGGGCGCGGTGGGAAACATTCAGGCCGCCATCTGCAATGCGGTGTCTGGCTTACTCAGCCAACCCGCAAATGTGCTCGAAGAAATTGCGGAGGCCGCCAGAAAGGCGTGGCAGCATAGCCCCGAACTCGCCGGTGAGAGTGGCTTGGATCCCTATATTTGGGAGGCGCTTCGACTGAATCCGCCTGCGGCGTTTTTGCCTCGTGTCACGACCAAGACATTGACACTGGGCAACAACCCGCCAATCCAAAAGGGGCGCGTCATTCTGTTAGGGGTAGGCGGCGTCACTCGAACGCAGGATGCCAAGTCAGACCAATTTTCAGTCAGCAAGCCAAGCTCGGCCCACGCAATGGCTGGTGGCGCTGGGCAATGCCCGTTTTCATCAAAAACCTGGGGGATATTTGGCGGCAATGTCGATGCTCCCGAATACTTTCACAGTTGCGTGGGCCAAACCGCCTCCATGCCGGTGGTCAACCACGCGGTTCGGCAGGTTTTGATGCTGCCCGGATTGGCCGAAAGCCTCGATCCCCACAGTGGATTGCCAGTGGGCCAGAAAAAACTGTGGGGTTACGGCACCACGCGGTACCCACTGGAATACAAACGAAGCGAATTGCTGCGACAAACGTCCCTGAACGTGTTCATGCGCGTGAAATCACCCACAGCGGTTCATGCCGAGGCCCTGAAAGCGGTGATCAAAGCGGGTGCCCCCAAAATTGAGAAGGTGCTGAACGAGGCCGCACATATTCATTTCGCATGGTTCATGTTTCTTGAAAATGACGCCGTACTGAATCTGAACACCGTGTACGACCGGGATTTTGACTCTTACATCGAACACTTTGCTTTGAAAGTGGGGCCATTGTTTGACCGCATCTTTGAGCACATTGAAGACGCGCCGCCGATGCCCGTCAATGACTATCCCAGGGAATTCATTGAAACCATCCGGCGTTTCAATAGACGTCCAGTTGCTGACTACATCTACAGCGCCTATCCACAGACCGAAGTCGGACAGATTGTTCAAAACTTCGCACGCAAATTCCCTGACGCAAGCATTGCGCATGCGCGCGATGTTGGGAAAGCCTGATCATGGCAACGGCGTCTGATACCTCGCAATTGCAGATTCAAAAATGGGTGGCACATGGCTACGACTTTCACTGTGCGCGTATTTTTATTTTGACCGTGGCTGATGCATCGCTTGCACGCCAGTTTTTGTTGAAATTGGCGCACGAGGGTTGGATTACCAGCGCGGCACAGGGACGGGGGGATGTTGCCGAAAAGCTTGCTCAGGGAAAACCTCCGCTGAGTGTGGGCGTGACCTACAAGGGCCTTGAAGCATTGGGTTTACGGGACAGATATTGCACCGTCTTGATGCATCGCGCCAAGGCCTTTTATCAAGGTGCCTATTTACGTTCTGCCGAGACCTTGGGTGACGTGGGTGTCAATGCAGCGCGGTTTTGGGAGTCTGCCTACAACATGAATTCGGCGCATGTGGTAATTAGCCTGCATGCGGATTCGGCAGTTGCGCTGGACGCGGCCCAGGAAACGCTTCAGACCATGGCGGGCCAAGCTTTTGCGCAGGGAGGCGATTGGCAAGAAGTGGCGCAGCACGGCGCTCACCTGGACCACACCGATGCAGCACGCGCTGCACGGCGGGTGCATTTCGATATGCGCGACGGCATCAGCAATCCGCAGTTTCCCGCGCTTCAAGCGGGCAAAGCTACAAATCAATCAGAAAAACCTGCGCCTGGGGAGCATGCCCTGGGCGAATTGGTTCTGGGGTATGACAACGATTACGGTGGAAATGCATGGCAGCTGCCCTTTGAGCGACCAGCGGAGGTCAGCGGACGTCTGCTGGGCCAGCCGCCCGAACAGTCGGAACTGACAAAGTTTTTCAAAAATGCGAGCTTTGGCGTGATCCGCAAACTGTCCCAAGATGAGCAAGCCTTCCGACGCTTTGTGGCGGACTGGGTCGCGCGGAATGCCAATGCAGGGGAAGAGGCCGCCAAAGCTGCGTGGCTGAGAGCCAAGCTGGTGGGGCGATGGGAAGATGGCTCGGTAGTTCAGCCGCCTCACGCTCAAAAAAAGGACGACGAATCACTGAACGCCTTTGATTTTTCAGATGACAAAGGCGGTGAAGGTTGCCCCTTTGGTTCGCATATACGGCGCATGAATCCACGCGCTGACATGGTCGTGCCAAGCCGTCACAGGCCATTGCTCAGACGCAGCATTCCCTATGGCGCAAAGTTCAGCGCTGGCGAATCAGACCGTGTTGAGCGTGGCTTGCTGGGGGTTTTCTTTTGCGCCGACATCGAAGATCAATTTGAACACCTGTTGCGTGAATGGGCAGACATGAACCCCATGGGCACGCCCAGCAAAAGCCGATCCAAAGATCCCTTGATTGGTCAGCATGTTGACCCCAACGCTGCGTTTGATGTGCCCATGCCAGGCGAGGGCAAGACGCGCATCACGGGGTTTCAGCCTTTTGTGAAGACGCTGGGGACGGTCTATGCCTTATTTCCGGGTCTGCAGGCTTTTCAAATGCTCAATGACAGCCGGATATTTGCTTCACCCAAACCGTTGTGATGAACGCCACAACAGCTGATCTGGGCCAAGATGGCTTACCCCCGCCGCTGGACGAAGAAAGCCCGCCACCACTGAACCGCTTTTGTGATCTGGTGATGAAAGGCGGGGTGGTGGATGGCGTGCTTTATCCATGGGCGATCTTGGAGTTGGCCAGGCACTACCGATTCAAGAATCTAGGGGGCACCTCGGTTGGCGCGATGGCTGCCGCCTTAGCCGCAGCCGCGGAATACGGGCGGCGATACGGCTCGAACGCTGGATTTAACGTGGTGCTGCGCGAACTCCCCAAGAATTTGGCGTCTGTTGTGCCGAACTCTGGCGCGCAAGGAGGCGAGGGCGCTGGCCCCACTCGGCTGCTGTCGCTTTTTCATCCCGCACCTGGGACTCGTCGCCTGTTTCAGTTGTTTGTCTGCCTGTTGGGTTCAGGGCGCAGTGCCTGGGGGAAGGTGGCGGCCATTGCGTCGATGTTCTTGCCCACTTTGTTGCGCGCACTTGGTTTGGTTGTCTGCATACGCCTGTGTCATGCAGACGGCATCAGCATGTGGCTTGGCCTGCTTTCTCTGTCAGGCATGACTTACCTGCTGGCTAAGGCTTGGCATCCTGTGGCCAAGGGCCGTTGGGCATTTGGCTTGTCCTGTGCGGCAGTACTTTGTCTCTCGGCATTGACCGCTGTGGCGTGGGTGAAGCTGCCCGGTTGGCACGTTGCATGGGCGCTGGTTCCGCTTGCCTTACTTTGGGCTGGCTTGAGTTTGTGTGAACTCTGGCGTGAAGTGGTGCTGGGTGTCGTCCCCAACCATTTTGGGCTTTGCACGGGGGCAACCCTCAAGGGCAAGGAACACACCGGTCCCGGCTTGGTTGAGTGGCTGCACGAGGGCATTCAAGGTGCAAGCGGTCGCCCTTTGAATTCGCCGCTGACCTTTAAAGATCTGTGGGATGCACCAGGTGGCCCCGACACCAGTCAAAGCGGCCGCAAAGAGCGCTCCATTGATTTGCATGTGGTGTCCACTAATTTGACGCATGCCCGGCCCTATGCCTTTCCCTTGGCGGCAGGTGAAAACAGACTTTTCTTTAAACCTAATGAAATGGCTGATTTCTTCCCAAAGGTGGTCGTTGATCACCTCATCAAGTCGTCACAGGAATACCAAGCCCGCAATGTGCTTGAAGACCCCTGCGCAAACCAAGTACCTGAAGGTCTGCGCGAGCTTCCCGTTGGCGAGCTTCCCATTTTGGTGGCCGTTCGGCTCAGCCTGAGTTTTCCGGTCTTGTTCTCTAGCGTGCCACTTTGGGCCATTGACTACACCGCGCCCCAAGGGCAGCGCACAGTAAAGCCTTGCCGCTTTTCTGACGGAGGCCTGTGTTCAAACTTTCCGATTCATGTGTTCGATGCCGCATTGCCGCGCTGGCCCACCTTTGGTATCACGTTGGACCGAGATAGCCGACGCGGCAAGCAGCGACCTGTCTGGATGCCTCGATTTCATAACCAAGGTCGAGGTGATGCTTGGCAAAGGATTGATGAAAGCCCGGCAGTCCCCGGCAAGATTGCAGGGTTTGCGTCCAGCATTTTGGCGTCCATGAGGGAGTGGAACGATACCACCAGCGCACGCTTACCCGGTGTGCGCGACCGGGTGGTCCACGTAAATTTGGAATCACTGAAAAATGAGGCCACGGGGGGCACCTCGGCTGGAAAAAGCCTGGGTGCGCTCGACCTGGAAATCAAAGGCGACAGCATTCTGCAAATGGCGCGGGAGTTGGGCCTGCCCGCCGGGCGCATGCTGGCGGTTACGTTTTTGCCCAAAGGCGCACCTCATCCAGATGGGTCTCAAGCTGATGTGGGCCGCGACGCATGGCACGAACACCGCTGGGTTCGGTTTCAATCTTTTGCGGGTGCGCTCCGTGACCGACTGGAAGGCTTTAGACGCGCCAGACAGGGCAATCCGCAAAGCCTGGATTTGTTCGCACAGATTGATGCGGCACTTGCCCAGCCGCCGCTGTACAGCACAGACGGGCGCGAAAACCATTTGACACCCGCCCAAGCACAAGCGCTTCGAGATGTGGTGAGTGCGCTGGAACAGCTGGAAGAATCCAATGCCGCCAGCGAAATCAAGCAAGCGTATCGCCCGGTGCCACGCGCGGAAATGCACTTGCGATCTCCTTTGTAGGTTGACGCCGGCCTGGTCGCTCAGCTGACTGGGCGCCTAGGCCTGTCTGCCACCTCCGACAGCACTGCCAGTACCCGCAGACTGCGATTGGCTATAGTCCCCCCACACCTTATGCCGACACGCCATTCACCACTTTTGCGATACAGCTCTATTGATACCCTCAGAGGCATCGCCATCGTCTGGATGACCTTGTTTCACTTTTGCTTTGACTTGAACCACTTTGGCTGGATCAAGCAGCAGATGTTGACCGACCCGGTCTGGACCGTGCAGCGCACCTTGATCGTCAGCCTGTTCTTGTTTTGCGCCGGGCTGGGGCAAGCGGCGGCCTTGAGCCGGGGTGAACCAGATCAAATCTTCGGCCTGGCGTTTTGGCGGCGCTGGGCGCAGGTGGCAGGTGCAGCCCTATTGGTGTCGGCGGGCTCTTGGTGGATGTTCGGCAAGGGCTACATCTATTTTGGCGTCTTGCACGGCATTGCCGTCATGCTGATCTTGCTGCGCTGTCTGGCGGGGGCAGGGCGCTGGCTTTGGCCTTTAGGTTTGGCGCTTATTGCTATGAGTTGGATAGCATACTTTGCTCATGGGTACAGCCGTGAGCTGGATTTTTTACATGCAAAAGCCTGGAATTGGCTAGGGCTGATACGCGTCAAGCCGTTCACGCAAGACTATGTGCCAGTGTTGCCTTGGCTGGGGGTCATGTGCTGGGGATTAGCTGCTGGACAATGGGTGCTTGTCAACAAGCCAGCTTGGCTGGCGCGTCCCCTGCTGGGGACTCAACTTGACGCGCCCCTTGCAGTCTTAGGGCGCTGGTCTTTGAGTTATTACCTACTGCACCAGCCCGTGTTGATGGGACTGATGACAGCAGTCGCCTGGTGGCTCTCACTGGCCTGATGCGCTAGATGCAAAACTAAGCGCATCAAAGTTGATTACTCAACCTTGGCCTTCGCGCGCAAGTCTTCTTGGTATTTGGCCAACTTTTGCTGCTGCAGTTGCTGGGTGATTTGGGGCTTGACTTGTTCCATCGGTGGAACTTCAGGCGCCTTGGCTGCGCGCTCGTCGTCCAAACGGATGATGTGATAGCCAAACTGGCTCTTCACGGCCGTCTCAGTGAACTGGCCCTTCTTGAGCTTAACCATCGCGTCGGAGAATTCCTTCACGTAGCTGCCAGCACCAGCCCAATCCAGGTCACCCCCCTTGGCACCTGAGCCTGGGTCTTTGGAATGCTTCTTGGCCAGGTCTTCAAACTTGGCCTTCTTCTTCAAGTCAGCAATCAGCTTGACGGCTTCGTCTTCTTTTTCCACCAGAATGTGACGAGCGCGGTATTCCTTACCATCGCCTGCCTGAGCCTTGGCGGCTTCCACAGCCTTGTCGTACTCGGCCTTGACTTCGGCATCGGTCACGGCATTGTCTTTTTGCCAAACGGTGAAGAGTTCGCGAATCAGAATGGTCTGGCGGGCCAGTTCCATTTGGTTCTTGAAGTCGTCGCTGGCGTCCAGGCCACGCTTTTGCGCTTCTTGCATGAAGATTTCGCGGGCGATGACTTCGTCCTTGATCTGGCTTTGCATTTCAGCAGGCACGGGGCGACCTTGCTGCTGCTTGGAGACTTGCTGGCTCAACACCTCGACACGGCTCATGGGAACGGGCTTGCCATTCACAATGGCCAAGTTTTGCGCCAGGGCAGAAGTGCCCAGTGACAATAGGGCGGCGCCAATCAGGGCCGAGAGAAGCTGCTTCTTCATGAAGATATTTCCTGCTTTTCGCTAGATGGGTAAAGGTTTGCAGCTATTCATTTGATAGCTGCGTTGGATTCGATTGCTGCTAGGCAGCAAAGTTCAAATCAATTTAAGTTAATTCAATGGCCAACGCATGAAGCCCCTGGTCAATGAAATCTTGCAGCGCATCATACACAAGGCGATGCTTGGCAACGCGGCTGAGTCCGTCAAATTGAGGGGAGGCAATGCGCACCCTGAAATGCGAGCCGAAACCCTCTGCGTTGGCACCCGCGTGTCCCGCATGCTGGCTGCTTTCATCAATGACCTGCAACTGGCTGGGCGCAAGGCGCTCATGCAATCGATCTGTCAGTTGTTGTGCTGTGGCGGCCATCAGGATTCCGATTTCATGTAACGGCTGAGGTAGGCCGCCTGCGCGACGACAAAGATCAGCATCAATCCCAAACCCCCAAAGAGTTTGAAGTTGACCCAAATGTCAGTACTGAAATTGAAGGCCACCCACAAGTTAATGCAGCCCATGGTGGCAAAAAAGCCGATCCAGCTCCAGCACATCACGCGCCAAGCGGCATCGGGCAATTCCATTTGCGCGCCCATCAAGGTGCGCAAAAAGTTCTTTTTCAGCACCACCAAGCCAAACAGCAAGGTGCCGCCCATCGCCCAGTACAAGGCCGTGGGTTTCCACTTGATAAAGGCTTCGTTATGGAAGTAGATGGTGGCGCCGCCCAGCACGACGACCAGCCCCAGGCTGATCCAAAGCATGGGTTCGATCTTTTTGCCACGAATCAGTTGGATGACGATTTGGGCCAGTGTGGCGGCAATGACTACCACCGTGGCCAGCAGCACAGGCGCTTCGGTCTGACCCACAGCGCCGCCTGACACCAGACCGCCCAGCCATTCCGTGGCCGTGGCCGCCGCCCAGTCCTTATGGCCCTCGGCATACTTGAACATGCCAAAGAACAAGGCAATGGGTAAAAAATCTAACAGAATCTTCATGGGGTGGGATTATCGGGGTAATGACTTGCTGTGAAACGTGCAGCGAATTGACCGCTGTGCGAAGTGTTGGGCACCGAAGCTTCAAGAGCTGCAGCTGATCTCAATACCGCTGGCCCAGTCGGGCGGAAAACTGGCGTAGGAGTCCTTGCCGGGCATTTCTACAAAGGGGTTTTGCAAAAGGCTCAGCAAGTTCTCCAGTTCGGTGTATTCCTTTTGTTTGGCCGCACGAATGGCCAGTTCGCCCAAGTGATTTCGCAAGACGTAGGCTGGATTGGTTTTGAGCATCAAATTTGCCATTTCGGCACGTCCAGTGGCATTTGTTTGCTCTAAAAAAAGCAGCATCCACGCATCGAATGCCGCACGGTCCAGAAACAAATCCCGCACGGGGTCAAGTGCGTCCCCTGCCATGTGCTTTGACAAGCGACGCCAAAAGATCGTGTAGTCCACGCGGTCTTTGGCCAATAAGTTCAAGATGCCTTCAATGACGGCACGCGTGCCGGGTAAGGGCTTTTGCAACCCCAGCTTCGTACACATGCGCCCTTCAAAGGCTGCTGGAAATACAGTTTTATAGGACTCTAGCGCTGCCACGGCTTGCTCCTGACTGTCTAGCAAAGGCAGCAGGGCCTGGCCAAGACAATACAGGTTCCAGTAGGCGATATTCGGTTGGCGGTTGAAGGCGTAACGGCCTTGCGAGTCGCTGTGGTTGCAAATGTGGCCGGGCACAAAGGCATCTAGAAACTGGAAGGGGCCGTAGTCAATCGTCAAACCCAGAATGCTCATGTTGTCCGTGTTCATCACGCCATGGCAAAACCCTATGGCTTGCCACTGCGCCAGCAGGTGCGCGGTGCGCTCACTCACAGCCTCCAAAAATGCGGCGTAGGCGTTGCCGTCAAAGCGTTCACTCTTGCGACATTCTGGGTAGTGTCGGTCAATGATTTGATCAGCCAGGGCGCGCAGTTCGGGGATCTGATCTCTGGACGAGAAGTGTTCGAAGTGGCCAAACCGGATAAAGCTGGGTGAGACGCGGGTAACAACGGCGGCAGTCTCTGTTTCTTCGCGCCGTATGGGGTAGTCCGACCCCGCAATGCAAAGTGCCCGTGTGGTGGGAATACCCAATCCGTGCATGGCTTCGCTGCAGAGAAATTCGCGAATAGAGCTGCGCAAAACCGCTCGGCCGTCGCCGCCACGTGAATACGGCGTGAGGCCTGCGCCTTTCAGTTGGATCTCTTGGCCCTGAGCGGTTTGCCCCAGCGAGATGGCCCGGCCATCGCCCAATTGCCCAGCCCAGACACCAAATTGATGCCCGCTGTACACCGTGGCCAAAGGCGTGGGGGCTTCGGCGACCTGATTGCCGACCAAGAGCGAGAGTGCTTCGTCACTTGCCAGCCAATCAGGGTTGATCCCCAGTTCGTTTGCCACGGCGGTGCTTCTGGCCACCCAATAGGGTTTGGGCAGTGGCGTGGGGTGCAGGTGAGTAAAGAACGCAGGGCCTAAGGTTTCGATATCCGCTGGGCGCAGCGATAAATGCGCGTTCACCAAGGAGGCCTCTCGATCAGTTGCGTGCTCTGCTGTTTGTAAATGCGATGCGTTCTCGTTCATGGCGTGATTGTCGCTTGTCTCGCAGGGCAGCGTCTAAGCTGTCCTTGTGACACCAACGGGACCCCGTTTGCGGGGAAACCCCGCCACGAGCTGAGCCTTTGAATGGCTAGGATCAGCCCACACTGATTTTTTTGGCTCAAGGAGATTTCATGCTGGGTTTGATGCAGAACCAACCAATGCTCATTTCGTCGTTGATCGACTTTGCGGAGCGCCATCATGGGGACGGCGAAATTGTGTCGCGTCGGGTAGAAGGCGACATCCACCGCTACACCTGGGCGGATGTGGCCAAGCGGTCACGTCAGGTGGCCAATGCGCTGGACAACATGAAGCTGGCGCAGGGCACGCGCGTGGCGACGGTGGCATGGAATGGCTATCGGCATCTGGAACTGTACTTCGGCGTGAGTGGATCGGGGCGTGTGTTGCATACGCTCAATCCGCGCCTGCACCCTGATCAAGTCGTTTGGATTGCCAACCATGCAGAAGACGAGATCGTTTGTTTTGAAACCAGCTTTCTGCCCTTGATTCAAGCGGTCCATGCAAGATGCACAACGGTCAAACAATGGATCTTGATGTGCGACGCAGATAAGTTGCCGTCCGACACCGGCATCCCTGGCTTGATCAGCTATGAGGCGTGGGTGGGCAAAGCGTCCGAGCAATACACCTGGCCGGTGTTTGATGAGAACACCGCGTCCAGCATGTGCTACACCAGCGGCACCACGGGCAACCCCAAGGCGGCGCTGTACAGCCACCGTTCAACCATATTGCATGCCTATGCGGCGGCATTGCCCGATGTGATGAGCATCAGCGCACGCGATTCAATCCTGCCTGTGGTGCCCATGTTCCATGTGAACGCCTGGGGCATCCCGTACAGCGCGGCGTTGACTGGGGCCAAGCTGGTCTTCCCAGGCCCCGCGCTCGATGGCAAATCAGTCTACGATTTGATGGAAGGCGAGGGCGTCACCTATTCCGCTGGCGTGCCCACCGTTTGGCAAATGCTGCTGGGGCACATGAAATCGAATAATTTGAGATTCTCAACGCTCAAGCGCACGGTGATTGGCGGATCAGCCTGTCCGCCCGCCATGATCACGGCCTTTAATGACGACTATGGCGTGGAAGTTCTGCACGCTTGGGGTATGACAGAGTTGTCGCCGCTGGGGACGCTGTGCACGCTTAAGAACAAACACTTGGGCATGCCTGAAGACGAAAAAATGAAGATTCGCCTCAAGCAAGGGCGCTGCATTTACGGCATCGACATGAAGATTGTGGGCGATGACGGGCAACCGCTGCCCCATGACGGCAAGGCGTATGGCGATTTGATGGTCAAAGGCCCCTGGGTCATTCGGGACTACTTCAAGGGCGAAGTCAGTCCCCTGGTGGATGGCTGGTTTCCAACCGGTGATGTGGCCACTATCGACGCCGATGGCTTCATGCAAATCACGGACCGCAGCAAAGACGTGATCAAGTCCGGTGGCGAGTGGATCAGCTCTATTGACATTGAAAACATTGCCATGGCCCATCCGGCAGTGCAAATGGCTGCGTGCATTGGCATGCGCCACCCCAAATGGGACGAGCGCCCGATTGTGGCGGTGGTCAAAAAGCCCGGTGCTGAAGTCAGTCGCGAGGAGTTGATCGCGTTTTACGAGGGCAAGACGGCGAAGTGGCAAATCCCGGACGACGTGGTGTTTGTGGATGCGATTCCGCTTGGAGCCACAGGAAAGATGCTCAAAACCCGGCTGCGCGAAGTCTTGAAGGACTATTCGCTACCGGGGGTTTAAGCCCCAGACATTGCAGTCACCTTTGCGATAGGGAATGCGTCCATGTTCGGGCATTCCCTGACAGGTTTTATTTCAGTAGCTTGTACGCTTGTTCAATTGTGCAAACCTTGGAGTTGTTTATGAAATTCGCGGTCAAAGTTCTTGTGGCTTCTGTGGCGCTGGCCAGCGCAACGTTCGCGTCTGCCCAGCAGGGCGAGGTCGTGAAGATCATTCGCATTGATCCGTTGTCTGGCTTGCTTGGCCCCGTCGGCGTCAACCAGGACAAGAGCTATAAGTTTTTTGCGGAAAAATTCAGCGGCAAAGGCAATCCAGCCGGCGTCAAGTTTGAATTCCAGACCATCGACAACAAGTTGAGCCCGACTGAAAGCCTGAACGTGCTGAAGTCCGCGCTGGACCAAGGGGTGCGCTACATTGCGCAAGGTAACGGCTCGTCTGTTGCCTTGGCTTTGTCTGAAGCCATCACCAAACACAATGAGCGCAATCCAGGCAAAGAGGTGATGTATCTGAATGACTCAGCAGTCGACCCAGACCTGACCAATAGCAAGTGCAGCTACTGGCATTTCCGCTTTGATGCAGACACCTCCATGAAGATGGAAGCCATGTCCAGCTTTATGAAGGACCAACCCAACATCAAGAAGGTCTACATCCTGGGGCAAAACTACTCCCACGGTGTTCAGGTTGCCAAGTTCGCCAAAGAAACGCTTGCCCGCAAGCGCCCAGACGTCCAAATCGTCGGTGAAGACCTGCACCCTTTGGGACAGGTGCGTGATTTCGCACCTTACATTGCCAAGATCAAGGCCAGCGGCGCTGATACGGTGATTACCGGCAACTGGGGTTCGGACTTGTCCTTGCTGATCAAGGCCGCCAATGAAAACGGCTACAACGGCAATTTTTACACTTACTACACGGGTGTGACTGGTACCCCTAGTGCGCTAGGTACCAACGGCGCTGGCCGGGTTTACCAAGTTGCCTACAGCCACTACAACATGGGTGGCCAGATGGATAAGTGGATGACCGAGTTCAAGACGAAGTACAACGACGATTTTTATACAGGTTCCATTATTCGTATTTACCAAACGCTTGGTGAAGCCATGGCCAAGGCAAAATCGACTGACCCGGTTAAAGTTGCCGCTGCCATGGAAGGCCTGAAGTTCAACAGCTTCAACGGCGAAGTTGAAATGCGCAAGGCAGACCACCAGTTGCAGCAACCCCTGTATATCTCGGTTTGGCAAAAGGCTGACAAGAAGTACCCCTACAGCCCTGAAAACACGGGCATGACTTTGGTGCCTGTTAAGGAGTATCCAAATTACGTCTCCAGCACACCCACCAGTTGTGCCATGAAGCGCCCATCCTGATCACTGGGTAGGCGAATGTCGGAGCCCGAACGGAAAGACCGTCTCGGGCTCTTTCATTTTTGACGAACAAGACGGAGGATTGACCGGATGGAATTTTTCATCATCTCCATGCTCAATGGTTTGAGCTATGGCTTGCTGCTGTTCATGTTGAGCTCGGGCTTGACCCTGATCTTCAGCATGATGGGTGTACTGAACTTCGCCCACGCGAGCTTTTACATGTTGGGAGCCTATGTGGGCTACACCGTGTCCAGCGTGGTCGGGTTTTGGCCAGCATTGATCATTGCGCCGCTGGTGGTGGGTGCGATGGGTGCCGCTTTTGAGCGCCTTTGCCTGCGCCGCGTGCACAAGTTTGGGCATGTGCCAGAACTGCTGATTACCTTTGGTTTGTCCTATGTCATTTTGGAACTTGTCCAGTTGATATGGGGTCGCATCGCACTCGATTTCACGCCGCCTTCCGCTTTGCAAGGTCCGGCCTTTACGCTGATCAACCACGCCGTCAACGGTCTGAGTGTGATCTGGGGCGGTGCAACCGCAGAAATGTGCAGTTCGGCAGACGCTGCCATCCGCGTGGTTTGCTCTCCGTTCCCAGCAACGCGGGGCTTCATGATGTTGGTGGCGCTGGTGATGCTGGTGTCGGTGTGGTTGCTACTGACGCGTACCCGAATTGGCTTGGTCATTCAGGCTGCGTTGACACATCCGGAAGCCGTAGAAGCCTTGGGGCATAACGTGCCCATGGTCTTTATGCTGGTGTTTGGTGCTGGCGCAGGGCTGGCTGGGCTCGCCGGTGTGATTGGCGGCAGTACTTACCTGACAGAACCCGCCATGGCGGCTACTGTGGGATCAGTCATTTTTGTGGTAGTCGTGGTGGGTGGCATGGGCTCGCTATCCGGCGCGTTTTTGGCGTCTGTGCTGATCGGTGTCATTCAAACTTTTGCCGTGGCTTTTGACTATTCTTTTGCCACATTGGCAGGCCAGCTTGGATTTACGCTCAGCGCAGGCGCTGCCGATAATTCACTGGTCAAGCTCACACTGTCACAGGTGGCGCCTATCCTGCCGTATCTGTTCTTGGTGCTGATCCTCATCTTCAGACCTAAGGGCCTGCTGGGAACGCGAGAAGGTTAAGCACCATGCAGTATTACCAATTCAAACCTTATAACGTCGCGCGCTGGGTCATCTGGTCGCTGTTTGCCGTGCTGCTGATCGTCATGCCGCTTATTTTTAAGAGCAGCTTGGCGGTAACGATCCTGTCGCAGATGGGCATTGCCATCATTGCCTGTCTGTCTTACAACATGCTGCTGGGGCAGGGGGGCATGCTGAGCTTTGGGCACGCGATGTACTCTGGGCTGGGGGCTTACCTCGCGATGCATGCCTTGAATGCCATTTCAAGCGGTGCTATGCCGATCCCGGTTTCGTTAGTACCGCTTGTAGGGGGTATTGCCGGCATGGGTTTTGCCATTTTGTTTGGCTATGTCACGACCCGCAAATCTGGCACCACCTTTGCGATGATCACCATGGGGCTCGGTGAGCTTTTCTTTGCCATGTCGCTCATGGTGCCGGAGTTCTTCGGCGGTGAAGGCGGCATTTCCGGTAACCGGGTGACGGGCAAACCCTTTGCTGGCATAACGTTTGGGCCACCTGAGCAGGTGTATTACCTGATCGCCTTCTACACCTTCGTGTCAGTTGGGCTCATGTACGCGTTTACCCGCACGCCGCTTGGGCGTATGTTGAACGCTGTGCGGGATAACCCGGAACGCGTGGAGTTTGTGGGCTACAACACGCACCGCATCCGTTACACCGCGTTCATTATTGCCGGGTTTTTTGCAGGCATTTCGGGTGGCTTGGGCGCGCTGAACTTTGAGATCGTCACGGCAGAAGTTTTGCACGCGGCGCGTTCGGGCTCCTACTTGCTGTTCACCTTTTTGGGTGGCGCGACCTTCTTCTTCGGGCCCATCATTGGTGCCATATTGATGGTGTTGGCCTTTGTGCTGTTCAGTGAGTTCACCAAGGCTTGGCTCCTTTATCTGGGCTTGGTGTTCCTGTTCATGGTGATGTATGCACCGGGTGGTTTTGCCAGCCTGATCATGATGAACGTGCGGGTTGCAGCCTTTGGCCGCTTGCGAGAACTGTGGCGCAATTACTTATTCCTGGCGCTCAGTTCACTGATGGCTTTGCTCGGAGCCGCTGCCATCGTGGAGATGATTTACCACTTGCAACTCAATGCCATGTCGGGGTCTGAGCTTCCTTTTGCTGGGGTCATGCTTGATGTGAAGAGCGTGGGCAGTTGGGCCGGTTCGGCGGTGGTCATGCTGGTTGGCATTGGACTGTTTGAAGTGGCCCGGCGCAGATTTGCGGTGCAGTGGGGTGCCATTCAGGCTTATATCGAAAAAGAATTGAAACGCCGGGAGGGCGGCGCATGAGCACGAACACCACTTACGCCCTCGAGCTCAAAGATTTGCGCAAGAGTTTCGGCAAAACAGAAATCATCCGTGGCGCTAACCTGACGGTGAAGGCGGGGGAACGCGTGGCAGTGATTGGTCCCAATGGGGCGGGAAAATCCACGCTTTTCAACCTGATCAGTGGCCGATTTGCGCCGACCAGTGGCGATGTCTTGCTGAATGGCAACCGCATCAATGGCTTGAAGCCGTTTGAAATCAACCGGCTCGGGCTTTCACGCAGTTTTCAGATCACCAACATTTTCCCCAAGCTCAGCGTGTTCGAAAACCTGCGCTGCGGGGTGCTATGGAGTCTGGGCTACAAGTACAGTTTCTGGAAGTTTTTGGCAGGCTTAGACGATGCCAACGACTTGGCGACCAAACTCATGCACGATATTCATCTCGACAAAAAGCGGGATGTGTTGGCCGTTAATTTGACCTATGCCGAGCAACGTGCTTTGGAGATTGGTATCACCATTGCAGGTGGTGCTGGCGTCATTTTGTTGGATGAACCCACGGCAGGTATGAGCAAAAGTGAAACCAGCCGCTTCATCAACCTCATCAAAGAAGTGACTGTGGGCAAGACACTTCTGACAGTGGAGCATGACATGGGCGTTGTGTTTGGTTTGGCCGACCGCATTGCTGTGGTGGTGTATGGCGAGGTCATTGCGTTTGATACGCCCGAAGCCGTCCGCGCCAATCCCAAGGTGCAAGAGGCTTACCTTGGCTCCAGTGTTGCAGACGCACAAGCGGGAGGACACTGACATGTCCAAAACGATTCTAAAAGTTGAAGACTTGCACGCTTATTACGGCAAGAGTCATGTATTGCATGGTGTGTCTTTCGAAGTTCACCAGGGCGAAATCGTGGCTTTGCTTGGTCGCAACGGGTCAGGGCGATCAACCACCGCCAAAGCCATCATGGGATTGGTGGATTGCACGGGCACGATGGAATGGTCTGGCGGCAAAAAAAGTGGCAACCTGGTAGGCCACAAAGCGTATGAAATTGCCCATTGGGGCATTGGCTATGTGCCAGAGAACCGGGATATCTTCCCCAAGTTGACTGTTCACCAAAACTTGCTGCTGGGCCAAAAAGGTAACGGCAAAAGCAGCCGCTGGTCGTTTGACGACATGTACCAGATGTTTCCTCGCCTCAAAGAGCGCCAACACAACGAGGCAGGCGTACTCTCTGGTGGCGAACAGCAGATGCTGACCTTGTGCCGCACCCTGATGGGCGACCCTGACCTGATCATCATCGACGAGCCCACGGAGGGCTTGGCACCGAAGATTGTGGAATTGGTGGGTGAATACCTTAAGAAGCTCAAAGAGCGTGGCATTTCGGTGTTGCTGATCGAGCAAAAATTGACCATCGCCATGGCCATATCTGACCGTGCCTTGGTCATGGGGCACGGCAGCATCGTGTTCCAAGGCACGCCCGATAGCCTGCGGGCAGATGCCTATACACGCAAGGAATGGCTGGAGGTCTGAGTGGGCGCTTTTGCAGACCAAGCTCTGCAGGCGAGCTACGACTACATCGTAATTGGCGCTGGGGCCGCAGGCGCCGTGATTGCCAGCCGACTGAGCGAAGACCCCAGCGTCAGCATTTGTTTGCTCGAATCCGGTCCTAGCGACTGGAACCCCTACATTCACGTGCCTGTGGGTTTTGTCAAAACCATTTTCAACCCAAAACTCGCCTGGCAGTTTGCCTCTGAGCCGAATGCGCTGACAAATGGTCGCGCGATACCCTTGCCGCAGGGGCGGGTGCTGGGCGGCAGCACCTCGATCAATGGACTGGTCTACAACCGGGGGTTGGCATCTGACTATGACGGCTGGGCAGCGCTGGGAAATCCGGGGTGGTCCTATGCTGAAGTGCTGCCGTATTTCAAACGAACTGAGCGAATGTTGGGCCGCAGTCCATCGACTTACCATGGGCGCGCGGGCGAGATTGCGGTCTCCGACCTGGGCTGGATACATCCGGTTTGCGAGGCCTTCATGGAAGGCGCACAAGAGCGGGGCTTGCCGCGCAACCCGGACTACAACGGAGCCAGCCAGGCGGGCGTTGGATACTTTCAGCGCTTCATTGACAAGGGACGGCGCGTCAGCACCTCTACGGCTTTGTTGCGACCAGCCCGTGTCTGTTCTAACCTGCATGTCCTCACGCATGCGCATGCCAGCGAAATTTTGTTCAGCGCAAACAAAGCCGTGGCGGTGGCCTATCGCCGGGGTGGAACTGGGCCGGAGCAGGTGATAGGTGCGAGGCGCGAGATCATTGTTTCTGCGGGAGCGATCAATACGCCTAAACTGCTGCAGCTCAGCGGCATAGGCAACGGCGCACATTTGCAAGGCCTGGGCATCCCCGTGCAGCAGCATTTGGCCGGAGTCGGGGAGAACCTGCGAGACCACTATTCGATTCGCATTGTGGCCAAAGCACGCAATGTGCAGACGCTGAACGAGCTTTCCAAAGGCCTGCCGCTGGCCCATCAGATTGTTCAGTGGCTACGGGGTAAGCCCAGCATGATGGCGGTCAGCCCCTCTCTGGTTCATATTTTCTGGAAAACCTTGGCAGGCTTGAGCGAGCCCGACGTGCAGGGCGTCTTCAGCCCGGCCAGCTACAAGGCGGGCTATGTCGGCGTCTTGGACGATTACCCCGGCATGACTTGCGGCTTTTGGGCGCATCGGCCCGAGAGCACGGGGCATGTGCGGATTCAGTCACGCGAGGCGATGGCCGCACCCGTGGTGCAACCCAACTACTTGCAGACCGAGGGGGACCGGGCGATTCTGATCCGCAGTGTCAAGTTGGCGCGTCAGCTTTTCGCATCCAGCGCGCTTTCTCGCTTTTATGACGCCGAAACGCTCCCGGGCTCGCAGGTTCAGGGGGATGATGAGCTGTTGGACTTCATCCGCCGCTACGGCGTGTCCTCGTACCACCTGAACGGCACCGCGCGCATGGGGCCTTCGGGCGAAACCAGCGCTGTGGTGGACGCACAACTGCGTGTACATGGTTTGCAAGGCCTGCGGGTCGCCGATTCATCCGTGATGCCCATGATTCCGTCGGCCAACATCTGCGCGGCAAGCATCATGATCGGCGAGCGGGCTGCTGACTTGGTGCGGGGTAAGCCAGCCTTAGCTGCTGCTGCCGTCTAGGTTAGCGATCCACATCTGTCTCACCTGCGACTTTTTAGAGGTGATATCGCGTTTGTGCCGATTCGGACACCGCTACAAATGCGCATAATCGCGGTTCTGCTCGAAAATTCGAACGACCGTTCTTTTTCTTAACATGAGGAAGTTTCCAAGATGACCGCCGAATACAAAGTCCATGGCACCGTGGCCGTGATCAGTTTGAATAACCCCCCCGTTAACGGCTTGGGTTTATCGACTCGCCTGGGGATTACAGACGGTCTTGAAAAGGCCAATGCTGATTCAGCTGTCAAAGCCATTGTCATCACCGGTGCCGGCAAGGCATTTTCGGGCGGCGCTGACATCAAAGAGTTTGGCAGCCCTAAAGCCTTGCAAGAACCCAATTTGCTGAGCGTGATCACGGCGGTGGAAAACTCCGCCAAGCCCGTTGTGGCAGCCATTCATACCGTCGCCATGGGCGGCGGCCTGGAGTTGTCTCTGGGTTGCCATTACCGCATTGCTGCCCCTGGTGCGAGCATTGCGCTACCTGAAGTCAAGCTGGGTTTGATCCCCGGTGCGGGCGGTACGCAACGCCTGCCACGCGCGTTGGGCGTGGAGGTTGCATTGAACATGATCGTTAGCGGCGAGCCCGTCAAGAGCGAAATGCTGGCGCAAATTCCGGGTCAAAAGCTGTTTGACAAGATGGCGGCATCGGCAGAATCTTTGGCTGAAGAAGCACTTGCCTTTGCCAACGAGATGGCTGCCAAACATGCTGATGGCTCTGCATTGCCACTGGTGCGCAATTTGCCTTGCAAGCATCCGCTTGGCGACGCTTACTTCAAGTTTGCCCGCAACATGGTGGGCGGCATGTCGAAGAACTACCCCGCGCCGCTTAAATGCATTGACGCTGTCGAAGCTGCTACCAAGAAAAAATTTGCCGATGGCATGGCCTTTGAGCGCGAAATCTTCATCAACTTGATGTGGACACCTGAATGCCGTGCCTTGCGCCACCTGTTTGTGGCCGAACGTGCCTGCTCCAAGATTCCCGACGTGCCAGAAGATACGCCTAAGCGCGACATCAAATCCATCGCCGTCATTGGTGCAGGCACCATGGGTGGCGGCATCACCATGAACTTCTTGAATGCAGGCATTCCCGTCAAGATGCTGGAGATGAAGCAAGATGCGCTGGACCGTGGCATTGCCACCATCCGCAAGAACTACGAAGCTCAGGTCAAGAAGGGCAAGCTCAAGCAAGACAAGTATGACCAGCGCATGGCTTTGCTGACCACGACCTTGGAATACGCCGACCTGAAAGATGCCGACATGGTGATCGAAGCCGTGTTTGAAGAAATGGGCGTCAAAGAGGCCGTTTTCAAGCAACTCGACGCCGTGATGAAGCCTGGCGCTATTTTGGCGTCCAACACCTCAACACTGGATGTGGACAAGATTGCTGCCTTCACCAACCGTCCTCAAGACGTGATCGGCACCCACTTCTTCAGCCCAGCCAATGTGATGAAGTTGCTGGAAGTTGTGCGCGGCGCCAAAACCGGCAAAGACGTGCTCGCAACTGTCATGGGCATCGGCAAGAAGATCAAGAAGACGTCTGTTGTTTCAGGCGTTTGCGACGGCTTCATCGGCAACCGCATGATCGAGCAGTACAGCCGCCAAGCCGGCTTCTTGCTGGACGAAGGCTGCACTCCTGCGCAGGTTGACAAAGCCATTGAGAAGTTTGGCTTCGCCATGGGACCGTTCCGCATGGGCGATTTGGCCGGTAATGACATTGGCTGGGCCATCCGCAAGCGCCGCGCCACCGAGCGTGCTGACATGAAGTACAGCAAGACTGCTGACTTGCTCTGCGAGTTGGGTCGCTTCGGTCAAAAGACTGGCGCAGGCTGGTATGACTACCAAGCCGGTAAGCGCGACGCGATCCCCAGCCAGTTGGTTGTGGACATGATTGAAAAGTACCGCGCCGACTCAGGTTTTGCAACACGCAAGATTTCTGATGAAGAGATCGTTCAGCGCTTGGTCTATTCACTGGTGAACGAAGCCGCCCGCATCCTTGAAGAAGGCATCGCCAGCAAGGCCAGCGACATCGACATGGTTTACCTGACAGGCTACGGCTTCCCCATTTACCGTGGTGGCCCCATGCATTACGTCGATCAAGTAGGTCTGTTCAACGTGGTGCAAAGCATGAAGCGTTTTGCGCAGAACCCACGCGATGACGCTGCTTTCTGGCAGCCTGCTCCTTTGCTCGCCAAGTTGGCTGCTGAGGGCAAGACCTTTACGGGCAGCTAAGTCCACTGTGCGTAGCGCTTGGGGAAACTGATGATCAAACGACTGCTCTTGGGCTTGCTCGGTGCGCTGGTGCTGCTGGTCGTGGCGCTGGCGATCAACACCTGGCGGCAAGGTTCTCAGCAACTCGCCGAGTCTGCAGTTACCCCCATCAAGGTCGATGCAGATGCCGTTGCGCAGCGGTTGGCCAAATCCGTCACCTTTCGCACCGTATCGTCGCAAGACAAACCCGATGCAACAGATGCCGAGTTTCGCAAGCTGCACGCCTATCTGGTTCAGCAATACCCGCTGGTGCACAGTGCGCTGAAACGCGAGGTCATCGGCGCAAGCCTGCTTTACACCTGGAATGGCACAGATCCGAAGGCGCTTCCGATTGCGCTGTTGGCGCACCAAGACGTGGTTCCGATCGCGTCTGGGACCGAACAGGCGTGGTCTGTCGACCCTTTTGGCGGCGTGATCAAAGACGGCTTTGTGTGGGGCAGGGGAACACTGGACGATAAAGGCAATATCTTGGCGCAACTCGAGGCGGTCGAGATGCTGCTGGCCAGCGGCTTTAAGCCAAAACAAACCATCTACTTGGCCATGGGGCAAGATGAAGAACTGGGCGGCGCGAGAGGCAACAAAGCGCTGGTTGATCTGCTGGCCTCACGCGGCGTCAAGCTTGACTTTGTGCTTGACGAAGGCATGGTCATCACCGAAGGCGTTTTTCCGGGCTTGAGCAAGCCACTGGCCTTGATCGGTCTTGCCGAAAAAGGCGGCCTCAACCTGCAACTGAGTTACGACGGCAAACCAGGGCATTCCTCCATGCCCCCTGTGCCGTCTGGCATTGGCAGCATGTCCAAGGCATTGGCCAGCCTCGAAGACCACCAAATGCCCGGCGGCATCAAAGGTGTAGCGGCTGAAATGTTTGGCGCGTTGGCCCCAGAAATGCCCATGCTCAACCGTGTGCTGCTGTCCAACTTATGGCTGACCCGCTCTTTGGTGCAAGGTCAACTGGAAAAGAGCGTCACGGCCAATGCCATGTTGCGCACCACAACTGCGTTGACCATCGTGAACGGTGGCAACAAGGCCAATGTACTGCCAGGACATGTCGAAGCCACCGTCAACTTTCGTATCTTGCCGGGTGACACTGTTGCGGGTGTGCACGAGCATGTCAGGGCTGTCGTGAACAATGAAGCGATCAAGCTTCAGGCAGAAGGCGGGACTGAAGCTTCGCCGATTTCACCCACGGGTTCAAAGGCTTACCAAACCATCGCGCGCACCGTGCGTCAAATGTTTCCTGGCATGGTTGTTGCCCCGGGCCTGGTCATTGTGGGCACCGATTCGCGCCATTACACGCCGCTCACCGACAACATTTACCGTTTCTCACCCATGCGGTTCAAGTCAGAAGATCTGACCCGTCTGCACGGCACCAATGAACGCATCGCCATCAGCAATTACGTCGAGGTGATTCAGTTCTACCACCAGTTATTGCGAAACATTTAATTCATTTTCCTCAAGTAAAGGCATCACCATGTCCAAAGCAGTCATCGTTTCTACCGCACGCACCCCGCTGGCTAAGAGCTGGAAAGGGTCCTTCAACATGACCCACGGCGCAACGCTTGGCGGCCATGCCGTTCAGCATGCCGTTTCGCGCGCTGGCATTGACCCCGCGTCAGTTGAAGACGTGATCATGGGTTGCGCCAATCCTGAAGGTGCCACGGGCGCCAACATCGCACGCCAAATCGCGCTGAAGGCGGGCTTGCCAATTTCTGTTTCAGGCATGACGGTTAACCGGTTTTGTTCTTCAGGTCTGCAGACCATTGCATTGGCTGCACAGCGCATCATTGCCGGCGAAGGCGATGTCTTTGTTGCCGGTGGAGTGGAAAGCATTTCCTGCGTGCAGCAAGAGATGAACAAGCACATGTTGGCCGATCCTTCTCTTGCCAAAATGAAACCAGAAATTTACTGGAACATGCTTGAAACGGCCGAAATGGTGGCCAAGCGCTACGGCATCAAACGCGACGTGATGGATGAATACGGCGCCATGAGTCAGCAAAAAGCCTGCGCGGCGCAAGATGCAGGTTTGTATGACGCAGAAATTGCGCCGATTGACGTCACCATGGGCGTTGCCGACCCCGTCATGGGCTTGACGACCAAGAAAGTCACCGTCAGCAAGGACGAAGGCACCCGCAAAGGCACCACGGCAGAAGGCATCAGCAGCATCAAGCCCGCCGTTCCAGGTGGTGTGGTTTCCGCAGGTAACGCCAGCCAGTTCTCTGATGGTGCAGGTGCTTGCGTGTTGACCAGCGAAGACTATGCCGCCAAATTGGGGCTGAAACCCATCGGTCGATTCCTCGGCTTCGCGGTCGCGGGTTGTGAGCCAGACGAAATGGGCATTGGCCCTGTTTACGCGGTGCCCAAGGCATTGGCCAAGCTCGGTCTCAAGGTAAGTGATATCGACTTGTGGGAACTGAACGAAGCCTTTGCTGTGCAAGTGCTGTACTGCCGCGACAAGCTGGGCATTCCTGCTGACCGCCTGAATGTTAACGGTGGTGCCATCGCCTTGGGTCACCCCTACGGTGTCAGCGGCCAGCGTTTGACAGGTCACGCCCTGATCGAAGGTAAACGCCGTGGTGCCAAGCGCGTGGCCGTCACCATGTGTATCGGCGGCGGTATGGGCGCTTGCGGCATTTTTGAAGTGCTGTAAACCTATTTGATGCGTGTTTTCAGGGCTGCAGTCGAGTCGATTGCAGCCCTTTTTCTTTGGGAGTTCTGATCATGAGCCTGCGCACGACTGTTGATTTTCTGCTTTACGACTGGCTGAATGCCGCCAAGTTGAACGAGCGTGAGCGCTTTAGCGACCACACCCGCGAAACCTTTGACGCTGTGCTTGACACCTGTGAACGCATTGCCCGTGAGAAGTTTGCGCCCTTCAATCGCTTGGTGGATACCGAAGAGCCGCGCTTTGACGGCGAAAAGGTGATCTTGCCGCAGGCCACGCACGATGCCCACAAAGCCTATGTCGAGTCCGGCATGCTCAGCGCGGCCGAAGACTACGAGCTTGGCGGCATGCAGTTGCCGTACACGGTAGAGGCTGCCGCCAATGCCTTCTTTGCCATGGCATCTGTCAGCATTGGCTCCAACATGCTGACCAAAGGCAATGCGGGCTTGCTGCTTAAGCACGGTTCGCCGATGCAAAAGGCGGTTTTTGCCGCCAATGAATTCAATGGCCGCTGGTCCGGCACCATGTGTCTGAGTGAGCCGCAGGCGGGTTCCTCGTTGTCCGATGTTGCCACCCGCGCTCTACCAGATGGGGCCGACTTCGCGTCCGACCCCTTGGGCGCACGTTACCGCCTGCGTGGCAACAAGATGTGGATATCGTCGGGCGAGCACGAGTTAACGGAGAACATCGTTCACTTGGTCCTTGCCAAAATACCTGGACCCGACGGCAAACTGATCCCCGGCACGCGTGGCATCTCGCTCTTTATCGTTCCCAAAAAACTGGTTGATATGCAGGGCCAACTGACAGGCGTGCGTAACGATGTGGCCTTGGCGGGTTTGAATCACAAATGCGGCTGGCGTGGCACGACCAATACCTTATTGAACTTTGGAGAAGGTAAATTCCCGGTCAACGGTGAGGCCGGTGCAGTGGGCTATTTGGTAGGCGAGGCGGGTAAAGGCCTCGCATGCATGTTCCACATGATGAACGAAGCTCGCATCGGCGTTGGCACCGCTGCCGTGATGCTGGGTATGGCAGGTTTTGAGGCCAGCCTGGAATACGCCAAAAACCGTCCTCAAGGGCGCCCGCTCGGTGCTGGCGGCAAAGACAGTGCGGCACCCCAGGTGCGCATCATTGAGCACAGCGATGTCAAACGCATGCTGCTGGCCCAAAAAAGCTACTGCGAAGGCGCGTTGGCACTCGAGCTGTACTGCGCCCGCCTGGTTGATGAGCAGCACACCGCAGACGCTGCAACGGCAGATGACGCCCGCTTGTTGCTAGAGGTCCTGACCCCCATTGCCAAAAGCTGGCCTAGCGAATGGTGCCTGGAAGCTAATTCGCTGGCCATTCAAATCCACGGCGGCTACGGCTACACACGCGATTTTCCGGTCGAGCAATACTGGCGCGACAACCGCCTGAACATGATTCACGAAGGCACGCATGGCATCCAGGCCGCAGATTTGCTGGGCCGCAAGGTCCGCATGGAAGGCGGCAAAGGCATGCAACTGCTGGCCGCACGCATGCAGGCCACAGCGCAACGCGCAGCCGCTGTGCCGCATTTGCAAGCCCACGCCAAAGCGCTGTTGCAAGCTTTGGCCGACGTGGGAAAGGCGACTCAAGCCGCCTGGGCGACCAATGACCCCATCGAAGCCTTAGCCAATGCTGTGCCGTACATGCAGGCATTTGGTCATACCGTACTTGCGTGGATTTGGCTTGATGTAGTGCTGTCCATTCTTCCGTCAAATGACTCAAAAACGATAGCAGTAAATGATGGCAGGTATGCCGCAACCCAGTTTTTCTTTAGATATGAGCTGCCAAAAATCGGTGCATGGCTGGCCGTGGTCGATTCGCGCGATATGACTTGTGCAAACTTGTCGGAGGATGCTTTTTAACGGCACATTTGTTGACAAATGAACGGCAGATGTTGAACGCAATTCGCTTTACACTAGCTTTACAAAAGGTCTATCCATTAAAGCTTGAATGAAAGTCACGTTTGCCCGAAATCTGAAGGAACTGGACGCGTTGTCGGGCGCTTGGCAGCTTCTGGAGACTCAAGTTGAGAATGTGTTGCCGTTCCAGACCTATGCCTGGACGCGGGCGTGGTGGCAGGTTTTTCAGGTCAGCAACCTCTATCGCCAGGACGAATTGATGGTCACAGCGTATTGGGTTGATGAGCAGCTCGTTGCCGTCATCCCCCGCGTGATTACGCAGTATCGAATCGCAGGCTTTAACCTGTACCACTACATCCGTCCCATTGGTGCAGACCCTAATCTGACGGAAATTCGGGTCCCACTCATCCTGCCGTATTTCCAAGACCAGGTGATTGAGCGTTGGTTGGATACGGTGGAGGATTTTCGTGACCCGCATGGACTGCACAAGATCATCGCGCCTCTCCAGACGCTGAATGCTTCTGCCCCTGAAGAGTTTCAGCCGTCCGTGATGGATACCTTGATGACCATGACCAGCGGGCTGCGAAAGCTCAAGTTGCTGGAGACTCGGCTCATTTCCAACTTTGTCGTTGACACGGCAGATACCTGGGAACTGTTCCGCAAAGGTCTCAAGCGCAACATCAAAGAATCTCTGCGCCGCTGCCACAACTCGCTGGCCAAAGACGGCCTTCAGGCCAAGCTAGACGTGTGGTCCGCCCCGGAGGACATACGCGCCAGACTCGCTACTTTTTATGCCATGCACGGCGAGCGCGCAAATCTCACGGGGACAATTCCTCACCCCGATTACTTTGCCAAAGCGCAGCACCGCAGGTTCTTGGATCTGCTTGCCGAGAATGCTTCTGGTGTCGGCATGCGGCTGTTTTGCCTGATGGTCAACGATCAGCCTGTGGCCATGCGGCTGGCTTTTGTGGTCAATACCGAGCTCTACCTGTATTACTCGGGCTACCGGCAGGATCATGCCAAATACAGTGTGATGACCACGCTGGTGAGTGAAATGATTGCCTGGGCGCACGCCCAGGGCTTGGCCAGAGTCAATTTTTCAATTGGCAACGATGTTTCCAAGACACGCTGGGGGCCCCAGGAGATCGTCTATGCAGAGCACCATTACGTCCGAGACACCTTGCCCGCCATGTTGTTTGGGCGACTCATGCTCAAGCTGAAAACTTGGCGGCAATCCGTTTAGCGATGAAGCGGTAATCGCATCACAAACCGACAACCCGGGTGGCTAGCCCTTGGCTCCAAAGTCAACGCGCCGCCGTGAATAGCGGCAAACCCTCTGGCGATGGACAAACCTAAGCCACTGCCCGGGGCCAAATGCGCCAATGGCCCGCGTTCGAACCGTTGAAACACGCGCGCTTGATCTGGTTTTTCAATGCCCGGTCCGTTGTCTTCAACCGTAATCCAGACCTCGCGCCCATCAAAGATGGCCCAAGCCACATCAACCTGACTGCCAGGCGGGGTGTAGCGCAATGCGTTGTCAATCAAATTGTCCAGGGCGGAAGTCAGCATTGCTCGGTTGCCTTGGAACGGCGGAGCCATTTCACGCGGTTCATTCAGCAGTCCCAGGTTGTGGTTCAACACCATGCTTCGCGGGACATGCTCTGCCACTCGGTCACGCAGAAATTCAGGCAAATCGATTGCTTCCGTTGCCAAGTTGTTTGCGTTTGCGGCGTCCATTCGCGAGAGCATCAGGACATTGGACAGCACATCCCCTGCACGTTGAACACCCGCCTGAAGGGTGGCCAGAGCCTGCGCTTGTTTGTCAGGCGATCGCTCGTGCGACAGCACATGCGCCTGCGCGCCAATCACGGCCAGCGGCGTGCGTAACTCATGGGCGGCATCCGCAAAAAATCGCTGTTCTTGCGCCCGCAATGCGCCCTCGCGCTCGGCATAGTTGTTGATGGCCTGAGAGATAGGTTGAAGCTCTATGGGCTCATCCGCCGGGCAAGGCAGGGGCTGAGCGCTCCCTGCCTCACGTGCGCTGATGCGTTGGGTTAAATCTGAGATGGGACGCAGGCCTCGCCAGCTTGCCAACCATAGCGCCAGCAACAAGACCATCGCGTAGATCAGCGGGATGTACAGGGCTTGCATCCGTACTTTGTCGTCAAGTTGCTGAAAAAACCGCTGAGACTGCCCCACGACCACCCATACTTTGCCGTCCTGGCTGTAATTGGCGACCACCAGCCAATCGCCGCTGGTGTGGCGTTGCTCAGGCGTGAGCGTGCCAGGCGGATGTGGCGCAAAGCTGTTGATCAGCTCATCTTTGGACAGTAAATCGCCCTGGGCATTCCAGATTTGCCACGAAAAATCACCATGACGCAGTGGCAACTCGGACAGGCTTTCGTTCAGACGCTTGACCTCAAGTGCTACCGCTTTGCTGTGTGCTGCCGTCGGATTCTGCGCAGTGAAAGCGGCAATGGCGTTGACCAACAGGCCCATGTCTCGGTCGATGGTGCCACTGTGCGGCGCGTAGACCTTGGTCCAAACAAACCAGCCAAAATTCAAACCCCAAGCCAGCAAGATGACGAGCAGCTGCCAATAAAACAGCCTGCGAAAGAGAGAAGGACGTAGCAGCTTGCGGATCATGGCTTGGGCATCAAGTAACCCACGCCACGCACGGTGCGGATGCTGTCAGCGCCTAGTTTTCGGCGCAAACCGTGAATCTGAAACTCCAGGGCCCCAGCACTCGGCTCGTCAATACTGGCCCAGACTTTTTGCACCAATTGCTCTCGGCGCACCACGCGTCCAGCCTGTCGCGCGAGTTCGCACAGGATCTCAAATTCTTTGGGAGTCACCGGCAGCGCTTGTCCGTCCTGTTGAACAGTTTGCTGTTGCGGATCAATGCTGAGCGCCCCGATCTGCCAAGCCGCTGCGGCTTGCCCGGCAGACCTGCGAATCGCCACATGGATTCGCGCGATTAACTCGGGCACCAAAAAGGGCTTGATGACGTAATCGTCAGCGCCACCGTTGAGCGCGCGCAGCCTGTCGTCCAGTGCGTCGCGCGCCGTCATCACAATGATGGGTGTTTGGCTTCGGCGCTGACGAAGTAGTTCGAGAAACGCAAAACCCAGACCATCTGGCAGATTGATGTCGAGCAAAACGCAGTCAAATTCAGCATTGCGCTCACTCGCCTGGCCGTCCGCCAGTCTGCGCACCCATACCGAAGTGAAGCCGGCCTGGTCCAGCGAGCGCTGCAAGGCCGCGCCCAGGTCCAGGTCGTCTTCAATCAGCAGGATGTGCATGGATGCCTATTTTGCGCGCAAGATGAAACTTAGAAAGCGTAAGTGGCCATCACCACGCCCGCCTTTTGTGTCTTGCTTTGGGTAAGCGGGCTCTCTGCTGCTGATCCACGAAGTGAGCCCGCTTTGATACCCGCATTGATGGACCAATGCTTGTCAATGGGCATTTCCATCCCCAATACCAAATAGGGTGCAATGACCCCTTTTTGCGCTGAATAGGCCGGCAGGCTTGAGCTGCTGCTTTGTGCCGAGCTGACACCAAACTGCGTTTGATTGAATTTACTGTCACCCCATGCCAAGCCGGGGCCGGCGTAGACGTTGAGGCCCGAGGCGTGACTCAAGACACGCGCAAGTGCTTCAACTTCCAGTGATGTGCCATGTTTTTTGCCACTTACATCGGTTTGCACGGTGCCATTGAGGCGCAGCCACTCGGTATTGCAACTGGCGTTGGCAAAGGCATTGATGCCGACTTTGGTGTCGCCCATGCCATTGAGGCGGTCAGCATCTGATTGCCGCCGGCCCATGCTGGGCGTGACGCCTGCAGTTGCCCTGCAATTTCCACCTGAGTAAAAGTTGTAACCCAATCCAGCTACGGGTGCAGCGCTACCTGGGATGCCTGCCCCAGGCAAGGTGCCCACGTAAAAATTACCTTTGCTGGCGCTCAAACCCAGACCTAGCACACCATGCTGTTGGTTGCTGCCAAGGTATTTGGGCACAGTGCCTGCGCCTGCACTGGCCGTGAAATGCCAATCGTCATCTTTGTTGGTTGGCGATGTCTGTGCCCAACTGGATGCGGCCATACCGAGCAAAGCGGAAGTAACAGCTGATAAAAAACCTAATTTGGCAAATGATTTCATGGCGATTTTGACGCGATGGACGCGCTGAAGTTGTGAAGCCTTGAGTGTTGCAAGCGAGGCTTTGACTTGGCTTTGGCAATGCTTTGAATTGGCTTTGAATCACTTAAAAGCTGTAGAAAAACCCGGCGGCACTGGCCATTTGGGCGCGTTTTTCAATGATCGGGCTGTTGATCACCTGTCCCGTGATACGAGCGCCTTGGATTTCGGCGTAAAAGGTCCAGTTTGCGTCCATCAAATAGAGCAGTCCTGCCGTGAAATGGACCCGGTGAACACCAGAGCGTGCTTCATAAACCGCAATACCTGAACGAGCGTTTTGCGTAGGTGTCACGCCAAAGAATGTTTGGTTAAAGGTCTTGTCGCCCCAATTCAAGCCTGGACCTGCATACATCATCCATTGCGGTGTGGCGCTGTGACGCGCAAGCAAATCCAGCGATAGCCGTGTGCCCTGGCCGTGTCCGTTCAAATCAGTGCTGAGGGTCGCTTTGGTGAGCAGGTGTGCACTGCCACAGGCGGAATTCACAAAAGCATTTGCACTGGGCTCAATGTCGCCCATACCCGCCAATCGCATTGCGGCCTTTTCAAGGCGCTCTGAGCCAGCCGTCAGCCCTGCAGCAATGTGGCAAGTATCGTTTTGCGTTAGCCACATGCCCACGCCAGGTGGTGGTGCGCCAGATCCGGTCAAATTCGCACCTGGCAGCGATCCGATGTAGAAACTCCCGTAGCTTGCGCTGGGCAAAAGTCCCAGCCCAATGCCCTTGCTTTGCTGAGAGCCTCCAACATACTGCGATTGTGAAAACACGCCCGCGCTCGCGCTGAAACGCCAATTAAAGGCATGGTTGACGGGTTGGCTTTCTTGCGCGAAAGCACAGGGCAGCATTGCCCAAGCACAAAACACTACCGCGGACAAACGCATTGTCTTCATTTGAGCCCTGACGCCCACTCAAGGGCTTGCCTCACGTCACCAAGGCCACCACGCAGGTCGTACTTGCGCAGTACACCATCGGCACCGAACAAAAAGGCATGCTCAAAACTGCGGTCGTCCATGTTCGGCATAAAGGCGCCTACAAATGGCACATAGTTCACCCAGCCTGGTACGCCGTTCAACTGGCGATAGGTCCAGACCTCATAGCCATTGTCAAAGCGTTGAATCGTTGGCGTACCCATCAACTGCTGCAACTCGGATCGGCGACTGCGACCCATCTGCAACTTGTTTGCCAGCGCGGTCGGTAGCGGCGTGTTGGCAGTGCCATCGCCCTCCAGATATTCAATCCGGACCAGCGTGTCGTCAGGCCAGCGGGTATCTGCAATGGGCGGAAAGTAGACGCGCTCAGGTATCAGCGGCCAATCCAGCAGGGGTTGCACCGCTTGCGGCAACGCATTGCCGTTGAGCCGGTTGGACAGCAGCGACATGCGCCGCTGTCCATGGCTCAGGTGTATTGCAAACATCGGGCCGTCTGCAATGCTGTGGGCAACACCTTCGCTGGGACTCAAGTGCATGGCAAACAGTGATCGTTCGGCAAAATTGTTGACGGCGGATTCACCGCAAAATGACGGTTTATCGCTGCCCGGCAGGACTTTGGTTCCGCCCGTTCGTGCCAAATTGGTCGTCAGAAAATGCAGCTTGCAAGCCAGGCGCAAATCGCCCAGTCGAAACAGGTTCGGTGGGTCGCCTCGTCTGCTAACCTGGGCACGCCAGCCGAGGTCACCGACCTTGACGTTAGCCTGAAGCATGGCGTGTTGAACCGCCATGTCACTGATTCTGGGCAGCGTGAAGCTCAGGTCTGGCGCGAGTTCAATAGGAACACTTCGGCTTGCAGTGACCAGATTTAGCCTGATGCGCCGCGCGTCCATGTCCTTGCGCCGCGAGTAGAGCCTGAAACGCAGCTCAGTGTCTGGGTTTTTGCGCTGGTACTCATCAAACGCATCCATGGCGCGCAGCATTTCGCTATAAGGCTTTTGCGCACGGTCCGCCAGTTGGGCGCGGACTTCAACCGATGGCAAAGGAGTCGGCTCGCGCGTCTGAGTTTGAGCTTGTTCCGCGGCCATGCTGACAAGCGAAATCAAGCTCAAGCAGGCAATCAGGCACTTCATTCGGTCAGACACGGGGATAGATCATGAGGCTGCGCAGTTTCGCATAGGGCATGCGCTAAAGGCTTTGAATTGGCTTTGAAATTGGATTTCCAATCTCGTCGCGCTGCTTGCCGGTGCCCCCATTGAACTGAGCGAATCCGTCATTTTGCTCTGGGCTGCACAGACAGTCCCGCCAGATAAATCATCCAATCCCCGTTTATGACCAACATCACCGTTACTAAGGCAACTGCCGCAAAATCTCGCCGACTGGACCAATTTGCGATCAAGCGGTGCACCATTTTATTTTTGAACACCACATGCAGGCTGAGCCACAGCAGGCTGGAAACCAAAAGGTAGCGGACAGCTTCGTTGGAAAAGTTGGCCCAATAGATGCGCGTCAACCACTGCCAAGCATCGACATCCAGCCAATTGGGGATGGGGCTCATGGCGATTTTTTGCGCAGTTGATAGCCCGAAACCAGCAGTTCGTCCTGGCCGTTAACTGTGTTGACGCGCAGTTGATCGCCGCCATCCGCAAGGGTTCCGAGTACGACACCCTCATCGTCTGACAGAGGCTTGACGACCAGTTTGCCCGTTTCTGACGATTCTGTCGGGTGCGATATCTCCAGTGCCAGGTAGCCCTGGGCTTGCGCCAGACGGACTTGGTAGCCAGCACTCATTGCATCTGGGTTAGCAATGACATAGTCTCCCAACCGGCGTTGCCATGCACCCAAAGGGCCGGGCGGACTCAAACGCTCGCCAATCAGCATGTCTTGGCCACCAGAGGTGCCGACAAGGACAGCGTGACCATCGACCTGACGCAAAGAGAAACCAATTTCGCCAAGCGGCCCCAGTTGGATGGACACCAGACCCAGCAATGCATAGTCAAGGCCCAATAAGCCGTCCGCGCGCTTACGCAAGGCGAGCGGTTTTCCACCCACGTCGATCGCCAACTTCGTGCCATTGGCTGTGATGCGGACCGGTCCAACCATGGTGGTATAGCTGCCAGCCATCCGCTGCGCATCTGCTGGCGTCATGGCGGCGTCGTCCCATGCGGGGCGTTCGGTCTTGGTTTGGGTGATGCCGGTTTTGGCTTGTAGCGCGAGTTTGAGGGTTTCGGTGGCAATTTTGTCCACCACGCCCCTCGCTGCATCGGAATTCGCCATCACCACCACACCCAGTTTGTGCTGCGGCAAGACATAGACTAGGCTGCGGTGTCGTATGGTGGCCCCCGCGTGGTGCGCCACTGGCCCAGCGCCCTGGATGCTGTTGCCCCCCAAAGTGCCTAGCATCCACGGCAGGCCAATTTTGAATCCCATGTCCAGGGACACCATCGTGTTTTGCGGTTGGAACATGGCGGTCACGGTCTCCGGTTTCAGGATCTGAGCACTCCCGCTTCGCCCTTCGGCGAATACCATCTGGATGAAGCGTGCCATGTCGTTCACCGTGGTATTTAATCCGCCGGCAGGCACATCTCGCAAGGCAGGCTCTGTGCTGAGGTCAAGGCCTTTGTAGGCCAGCGCCATTTGCGAGGAGGCAGAAGGACCGGACTCAAACGATGAGGCAGTCATGCCCATCGGCGCGAGCAGTGAGCTTTGCATGAAATGGCTGAATGCTTTCCCCTCTGCTCGCTCCACCAAAGAGCCCAGCAGGGAGAAACCCAAGTTTGAATACGAGAACACCTGCCCGGGTGCATACGCCAGTTTGGCGTTGTTCAAGATCGTGATGGCTTCGGTGTAAGGGGCAGGGCGGCTGTCGAACATCCCTTGCAACTGGTCGCGTGGCAGGCCCGCATGGTGAGTCATGACCTGACGGATGGTGATGCTTTGGGCAGTAGCGCTGGCAGGGTGGAAGGCTGGCAAGTAGCGAGCGATGGGTTGGTCCAGGTTCAACTTTCTTTGTTCGGCCAATTGCAAAACAGCTGCCCCCGTGAACAATTTTGAGACTGATCCAGCGCGGTACACCGTGTCCGCCGTGGCGGGGATTTGCTTGGCAACATCGGCATATCCGTAGCCTTGCGCCCAAACCACGCGTTGATCGTCTACCAGCGCAATGCTGAGGCCTGGGACTTTGGTTTTTTGCATTTCAAATGGTGCCAAGCGGTCGATATAGGCTTTGACAGCGCGCATGTCGCCACTGGCAAGCTTTTCTGGCGCGGGCGGCGCGCTAGCGCAGCCTGCCAGCGCAAAAACAAGCATGAGGCCAATACGGGAGGAGGAATGCAGCTTGACGGGCTGCTTGATCACTGAAGATTTCATACCGCCTATTGTTCAGCAGTCAGCTTTGATTTGCCTTTGGGCCGTCAGTTCCTCTGCAGATGCCCCTCAGATGCTCCAGCCGCGAGCTATCACGCCTGAGACAGCCCGAATGCTGAACGGTGGCCAATTCCAAGCAAAATAGAAATCATTTGCTTTGACGGAGATATATCTTGACCCGCACCATCCAACAACTGTTTGATCTCAAGGGCAAAACTGCTCTGGTTACTGGCGGCTCACGTGGCCTGGGCCTGCAAATGGCCCATGCCCTGGGCGAGGCCGGCGCGCGCATCATGCTGAGCTCACGCAAGGCTGAAGACCTGGAAGAGGCTGCTGCCGAACTGCAAGCCGCTGGCATTGATGCCCGCTGGATTGCTGCCGATTGCGCCAAAGAGGCCGACATCCGCCGCCTGGGCGATGAAACCCTGGAGCGCATGGGCGAGGTGGATATTTTGGTCAATAACGCCGGTGCTGCCTGGGGTTCACCCGCCGAAGACCACCCGGTAGAAGCTTGGGACAAGGTCATGAACCTGAATGTGCGCGGCTATTTCATCTTGAGCCAGCACATCGCCAAGAAGAGCATGATCCCGCGCAAGTCGGGCCGCATCATCAATTTGGCTTCCATTGCCGGCCTGGGTGGCAATCCGGCTGAGATGCAAACCATCGCCTACAACACTTCCAAGGGCGCGGTGATCAACTTCACCCGCGCGCTGGGTTGCGAATGGGGCAAGTACAACATCACGGTCAATGCCATCTGCCCGGGATTCTTCCCCAGCAAGATGACCGCAGGCACGCTCAAGGCCTTGGGCGAGGAAAAGCTGGCTGCCCATGCGCCGCTCAAGCGCCTGGGTGACGACGAAGACCTGAAAGGCCTTTGCCTGCTGTTTGCGTCAGACGCTGGCAAGCACATTACTGGCCAATGGATGGCGGTGGACGGCGGCGTCAGCGTCGTGACCGGGGGCTAAGCCATGGCAGGTCTTGACTTTGGCGCGGACATTCCCTTTATTCAGCTGCTAGGTTTCGAGTTGGAGTTATTCGAAGGCGGTGAATCGATCATCCGCTATCCCGCAACCCGCGAACATGCCAATTCATTTGGTGTGGCGCACGGAGGGGCCTGCATGACGCTGCTGGATGTCAGCATGGCCGTGGCTGCGCGCAGCCTGCAAAAGGACATGGGCATCATCACCATCGAGATGAAGACCAGCTTCATGAAGCCATCGCGCATCACCATCGGCGCGCTGCGCGGCATGGGGCATGTGCTGCACCGCACCAAGAGCATGGCTTTTGTAGAAGCCCGCATCGTCGACGCTGAAGGGTTGGTCTGTGCACATTCCACGGGCACCTTCAAGTACGTGCCGCCCGCCAAGGATATTCCCACCCATCCCATCTCTACAGATTGAACACCATGGCAACAAATAAGCAAATCCTGCTCGACAACCGCCCCTCGGGCGAAGCCCAGGCCAGTAACTTCAAGCTGGTTGAAGGGGAAACGCCTTCGCTGAAAGAGGGGCAAGTGCTGGTGCGTCATCATTTCATGAGTCTGGACCCGTACATGCGTGGCCGCATGAATGACTCCAAGAGCTATGCCGTTCCTCAACCCTTGGGCGCCGTGATGCAGGGCGGCACGGTAGGCGAGGTGGTGGAAAGCCAGAACGCCAAGTTTGCCGTCGGCGACAAGGTCGTGGGCTTTGGCGGATGGCAGCAATACAGTGTGGTCGATGCCACGCAGCCTGGCGCCTTGAAGAAAGTGGACACCACCCATGTGCCGCTGTCGCATTACTTAGGTGCGGTCGGCATGCCCGGCGTGACCGCCTGGTATGGCCTGGTCAAGATCATTGCGCCCAAGGCGGGCGATACCGTGGTCATTACCGCCGCCAGTGGCGCGGTGGGCAGCGCTTTTGGTGCGCTGGCCAAGGCTCGCGGCTGCCGCGTGGTGGGCATTGCTGGTGGGCCAGACAAATGCAAGTACGTGACGGACGAATTGGGCTTTGACGCCTGCATCGATTACCGCCAGCACCCGGATGTCAAATCCATGAGCCTGGCACTCAAAGAGGCTTGCCCCAAGGGCATTGACGGTTACTTTGAAAACGTGGGGGGCTACATTTTTGATGCCGTCCTGTCACGCACCAACGCCTTCGCACGCGTGGCCGTGTGCGGCATGATCGCAGGCTATGACGGCGCGCCACTGCCGCTGAATAATCCTTCGCTGATCCTGATCAATCGGCTGAAAGTCGAAGGTTTTATCGTCAGCGAGCACATGGAAGTCTGGCCCGAGGCCTTAGCCGAACTTGGTGCACTGGTGGGCAGCGGCAAACTGCGTCCACGCGAATCCGTGGCTTTGGGCATCGAAGCCGCGCCAGATGCTTTCCTCGGTTTGCTCAAGGGCAAGAACTTTGGCAAGCAACTGGTCAAACTGATCTAAAGAGGCAAGCGCATGGCCGACCTGATCCTCCATCACTACGCAACATCGCCGTTCTCGGAAAAAATCCGACTGATTCTGGGCGCCAAGAAGCTGGCCTGGAAGGCGGTGACCGTCCCCATGATCATGCCCAAGCCCGATGTTCTCGCGCTCACGGGCGGCTACCGCAAGACGCCGTTCCTTCAGATCGGTTCGCACATGTATTGCGACACGGCCCTGATTTGTGACGTGCTGGAGCGGATTGCGCCTGAACCTTCGCTGTACCCGGCGCACAGCAAAGGCTTGGCCCGCGTGGTGGCGCAGTGGGCAGACGACAAGCTGTTTTGGGCGGCGATGGCCTACAACTTCCATCCCAAAGGGGTGGCGCAGATGTTTGGTGGTGGCGCACCGGAGCAATGGGGGCCGGTTGCCAAGATCTTTGCCGATGACCGTGCCCAAATGCGGGTGGGCATGGCCAGGTTGCCGTTTGCCGATGCAGCAGCTTCCTACAAGAGCTATTTGCGGCGGTTGGCCAACATGCTGGATGGGCAAGACTATTTGCTCGGCAGCGTGCCCACGTTGGCCGACTTTTCTGCCTACCACCCCGTGTGGTTCACGCGAAACTGCACCACAGTCATGGCGGGTATCTTGAATGACTTCCCGACCGTACTGGCCTGGATGGACCGTATGGCAGCCATTGGCCATGGCCAGTCGCAATCGATGACCGCCGCTGACGCCATCGCACTGAGCGCAGCATCGCCAGACACGGCGGCCATTCTTGGCAGTGAGCCGTTTCAAGACGAGCACGGCATCGCACTGGGCAGCCAGGTGAGCATTACCAGCGAGAGCTTTGGCCTCGAGCCAACCCAGGGCGAATTGGTCGCCGCCACCCGCATGCACTACACCTTGCGCCGCCATGACGAGCGCGCAGGCATGGTGCATGTGCATTTCCCACGCATGGGTTACATCCTTAAGAAAGCAGAGTGATGATTCAAGAATTCAAAGGCAAAACCGCCGTTCTCACAGGCGCTGGCTCGGGCTTTGGCCTGGAGTGCGCGCGCATTGGCGCCAAACTGGGCATGAACCTGGTGCTGGTGGACGTGCAGCAAGACGCGCTCGATGCCGCCAAAGCCGAGATGGAAGCCGCTGGCGCCCAGGTGCTGGCGCGCCGGGTCGATGTGTCCAAAGTGGACCAGATGGAAGCCCTGGCGGCCGACGTGCAGGCGCGCTTTGGTGCGCCACACTTTGTGTTCAACAACGCAGGCGTGGGCGCAGGCGGCTTGGTGTGGGAGAACACCGTAAAAGACTGGGAATGGGTGCTGGGCGTCAACCTGTGGGGCGTGATCCATGGCGTGCGCCTGTTCACTCCCATGATGCTCGACGCCGCCAAAAAAGACCCGGCCTACCGTGGCCACATCGTCAACACCGCCAGCATGGCTGGTTTGCTGACCCCGCCCAACATGGGCATTTACAACGTCAGCAAGCACGCGGTGGTTAGTCTGACCGAAACCCTGTACCAGGATTTGCACCTGGTGACTGATCAAATCAGCGCCAGCGTACTGTGCCCGTACTTTGTGCCCACCGGCATCAACAAAAGCGAGCGCAATCGCCCAGGCGAACTGCCCGCCGACAAGCCCACCAAGAGCCAGTTGATTGGCCAGGCCATGAGCGACAAAGCCGTCGGCTCGGGCAAGGTCACAGCCGCCATGGTCGCGCAAAAGGTGTTTGACGCCATTGCCGCCGACCAGTTTTACATCTTCAGCCACCCCAAGGCACTGGGTAATGTGCAACACCGGATGGAAAGTATTTTGCAAATTGCCAATCCGGCTGACCCATTTGCCGAGCGTCCTGAGATTGGCATCGAGCTGAAGGCTGCATTGCGGGCAGAATAGAGCCTATGAACAATTTGACTGCCCCCACTTGCATTCGCGCAACATGGAAGATTTCGACGCTGACGCTTTTGGCGGGTCTGATTGGCAGCTTGGTAAGCGCCTCTGCCACTGCAGTTGATCTGGCCAGTTGCCGCGCCCGGTGCGACTACGAAAAAGCCGAATGCTTGGTGGCAGCCAAAGACGTGCTCGAATCCGAGCGGCATCGCCGCAAGTTAGAAGGCATTGGCCCAGGGGAAATGAAGGACTTGTTTCCCGATCTTTCGGCGCTGTCGCCCAAGAAGCGCGAAGGCGTGAACATGATTGCCGAACTGGGCAGCCGCTACAAAGACCGCGTGGGCGGCTGCGAGATGACACACAAGAACTGTTCTATGTTGGACTGCACGTCGACATTTCGTTGATTCGCGTCGCCTGTTTGCTTGCCGTCAGCGGGGCTTAGATCAGGCGGACAATCGGTTTTTTGCGCCATACCAAGTGGTAATAGGCCGTCTGGCAGCACAACATGGTGCAAAAAGCGACGGGGTATGACACCCAGATGCCATTCAGTCCCATGGTTTTGCTCAAGTACCAAGCTGTGGGGACTTCCACAAGGGCAATGCCAATGATCGATATCAGCGTTGGCACCAGTACCGTACCGCTGGCTCGCATCACACCGCCCAGCACCCCTGACATGCCAAAAATCACCGTGGACCACAACATGGTGTGCAAAAGCGTCTGCGCCACTTCAACGACAGCGTCATCCGCAATGAACAGACGCACGACGTGTCGCGAAAACAAATAGCCCAGCAGCACCAGTGTGCCCGTGAGCACCAGGTTCATTTGGAGCCCCGTACGCACGATGGCGCTTAAGCGCTCCGGCTTTCCCGCCCCAATGGCCTGTGCTCCCAATATGGACGAGGTGATGGCGATGGAGATGGCGGGGAACTGCACATAGTTCACCACTTGCCCCACGGCGCCATACGCGGCAGTGGCGTCTGATCCAAAACCATTGACCAGTGACAGCACGGCGACTTCAGCCAGCGAAATCACCACCATTTGAACGCCCGTCGGGATGCCAATGCGAAGCACGGTTTTCAAAATACCGCGTTCAATGTGCAGGTGGCGCAGCAAATCCATGTCGGGTGCCATGGGGTGTTGTTGCCCCTGATACAGCTTGGTGCGCAGTCGATACGCCAGCCACAGCAACGCCACGACATATGACGCCATCGTGCCAAACGCCGCACTGGCCACCCCCATGGTGGGCAAGCCCCACCAGCCACGGATCAGCGCAGGCGTGACCAACATGCCCACACCAGTGGAGATCAGCAGTGCCAGCATGGGCGACAAGGTGTCGCCGACACCACGAAGCATGGACGTGAACAGCAAGAACACAATCAAGCCCGGCATGGCCAGCAGCATGATGCGCGCATAACGGGTGGCGTCCGGCAAGATGTCTTGCGGCGTGCCCAGAATACCCAACAACGCCTCGGTAAACGTGCCGCCAAACACGGCAATCACCAAGCCAAACAGCAACACGACGCCCAGTGCCGTGCCCGCTACCGCCTTCACCCGCTCTGGCTCTTTGGCACCCCAGGCCTGGCCAATCAGCACGGATGCGCCAGCACCCAAACCAATGATGAAGGCAATGAAAAAGAACAAAACCGGAAAGAAAGCGGCCATTGCCGCCATCGGTTTCACCCCCAGCATTTGCCCGATGTAAATGGCGTTGACGGTACCCGACATTGACTGAAGGAGGTTACCGAAAACCATGGGCCCTAAAAAGGCCAGAAAGGTCCGCCAAAGTGGCTTTGGTGCGGTCAAGGGTTTTGTCTGAGTCATACCGAGTCTCCTGCGGCCGCGCCAAACGCTATGGATGCGTAATGCCGGGCTAAAGACTGCACATCTTCTGGCCACGACTCGGAATGCTCGGTAAATTTGGCAGCATTTCCGCTGAAAAGGGCGCGAGCAGCTTCTTCAAACCCCTGCAAATTGCCCGCCATGGCAGACATAAAACGGTAGCAGACCACCTGGGCTTGGCGTTCCTTATCTCGCCCCGCCTCAGATCTGCGTGCTTTGAGCACCAGTTTGCGCAGCGCCACCGACGCGCCGCCGGGTTGGGCGTTTAGCCACTCCCAGTCTTGCGGCATGAGCGTAACCTCGCGTGCAATCACCCCCAACTTAGGGCGTCCTGGCCGAGCTGGCGTGGCAGTGGTAGCGCTACTGGTACCGGTCAACTGGTAGGGAAATTCAATTTGCTCGCCAGTTTCCAGATCAAAAACCAGCACTTGACCGGGCGCGCCAACCTGCGCCAAGGTGGGAGATAACTCAGCCTCGGTACCCGAAGCTATGCGCTTGCCTTGCGAGAAAACGGCGTACTGTGGGGGTGGAGCGGAAGGTGTCACGGGGCTCATTTGTTTTATCCGGGTAATTTGCAATATAGAATATACCCGGATAAAACATCAGAGTCAAATTTACCCGGGTTAAAACCAAGTTTTGACCCAGCGCAGCAATTGGTGTGCCGCGCGTTGGCCCCGCAGCTTGAGCCATTTTCCCGTGCGCCACGCGACAGAAGACCGCACCCGGGCGAGCAGGGCATCCTTCCAGTCCTTCCAGCGCGGATACCACTTCGCAAACCACGGGATTCGCATCAGCGCTGGCTGGGTAATATGAAACAAACGGGCGACAACGGCAGTACCGACAAGCTTTGCTGCTATCAATAGTGCAGCGCCCAACAGCTTGTGCCCTGCCGAAAACAGGTAAAGCGCAGCCAGCTTGACCGGAAACAATGTCACCATTGGCACGAGAAATGTCACCAGCGCGGCCCATGGGGGGAGGCGGGCAATGGCCTGTTCCATCCGGGCCCACAAGGGCAAGCGGGCCAGCCGTTTGGCCAGTGCTGCCAACGGAACCCAGCCCCATTCTTCGAAGATCAAGACCAGCGCCAGTGGCGCGGTCAGGACAAACCTCAGAAATTTTCCGATCATGGCGGCACGGTAGCACTGTTTGACATCCCCTGGCGCTGTGCCTGCTGCTAGGGAATCAAAAATACCAGCAAATCATCCCATTTCGGCAATAGGGGTGGCGCTTTCTAGCTATTGATTTTATAGCTTCTTATTTGCCCAGACCAAAAGGGAAAGAGCTTGCCACCCGCAGCGCGTGCGACCGTAAAGCGCATCGGGATCATCGTGCCATTCACCAACTTGTAGTCGCTGCGCGCAACATGCTCGCCCGAGCCATGGTAGGGCGTGTTCAGATCGCCGTCTTCCTCGGCGTCAAATCGTGTCAAACGCCCGTCGGCATCAAAACTGGCCACCAAAGAGGCCCGCACACCGCGAAACATCACCACCGCCCGCGCCCGGTTGGCATCCACCGCTTCCCAGCGCACCAGCCCACCGGGCATCAAGGCGGCAGGGTAAAAGGAGCTTTCCAGCAACCAGCGGCGCAACGATATCTGGTCCAGCACAGGGGAAGACATTTCATTGACCACTGCCACGGCCGAAAGCACCTTGGCTTTCATGATCATGTGCCCATCCACATAAGCGTCGTAAGCCCGCGCCCAAATGCCCGGCAAAATGGGCGTTGTCGCCGCAAACAGCATGGCCGGCGTGTCCATCGCGATGGTCTGCGAGGCAGTGGTTGGCGAAAAACTGGTGGTTTTCGGTCGGCGAAACTCGCCAGCCATTTCCAGTTCCACAAATCGCCCAGCTGTGACCACGCCGCCCGGAAAAGCAAATTTGGCAAATCGTTGCACAGGCTCTGGCAAAGCGGCCATCTGGGCCGTGTTAATCGGGCCAGATCTTGTGGGCTGCGCCATACGCTGGACCTGGCTGCGGTGTGCGCTGATTTCCTGCTCGGTTGACCGACCCGCCCACCACAAGAATGTGCCGACACAGGCGATGGCCGAAAGTGCTGTTCCGAGTGCTATCTGTTTGATTTTCATAGAGATTTCGTGCGTTGAATAACTGGGTGGCAGTATCCAACTGGGTGCCCATTTAGCACTTATCAAATGATCAGAAACAGCGAATGCGCAGCGTAAAGTTTTATTTCAAGGCGGTGCGGCGCAGGCGCGAAAGGGACACATCGGTCAGCCCCAGATAGCTGGACAGGTGCACCAGCGGCACGCGATCAGCCAGGGCAGGGTGCTCTTCGCAAAACCGCTGGTAGCGGGTGCGGCCGTCATAGCTCAGCAGTGAATGTTCGCGCTGCAACTTGCCATCCAGCAGACGGCTCATCAAGCGCAGCTGCAAGGGTTCCCAGTGCTGGGTTTGATCCAGCCGTTCGCGCAGTGCGTCGGCAGGGCAAACCCAAAGCTCACAGGCTTCAATGCAACTGATGCCAAAACGCGAAGGCTCAGTCCACATGCTCGGCGTTAGCGGGCAAACCAGCGCGTTTTCGGTGAAGAAGTTTTTGTTGAATTCCCGCCCGTCGTAACGCACAAAATGCAAGCGGATCAGCCCACTTTGGATCAGCAGAGACTGTTGCCAGACTTCGCCTTGACGCAAAAAGGCTTGGCCGCGCTTGAAGGTATGCAGCGTGAACAAGGGCGCAACCGAAGCAGCAACCTCGGCGGTAGCGCCTGGCCAGATGGCTTGCAGCACACGATGCAGAAGAATGGGGTTCACAGGCGAAATGTACCTCTAGCAGAGAGCTTTGACTTTTTTGATGGGATGCTTCAGGGGTGCGATGCAGGCTGTTAATATATACAGCATCAATTTGCCAAGTTTGCCCCATCGGCCCTGGCAAGCCCTGTGGCACACTCCCGCCTCCTCTTCACAAGCTTTCAGTTTCATGCAGAAAATCATTCGGCAGATTGCCGCAGAGATCAAAGTCACCGAGCAACAAATCAAAGCGGCCGTTGAGCTGTTGGACGGCGGGGCCACGGTACCGTTCATTGCCCGCTACCGCAAAGAGGTGACCAACGGCTTGGACGACATTCAGTTGCGCGAGCTCGAATCTCGCCTGGGCTATCTGCGTGAGTTGGAAGATCGCCGCGAAGCCGTGGTCAAGAGCATTCAAGACCAAGGCAAGATGACGCCAGAGCTGCTGGCCGCTTTGATGACTGCGCCAACCAAGCAAGAGCTGGAAGACTTGTACCTACCGTACAAGCAAAAACGCCGCACCAAAGGCATGATTGCTCGCGAATTTGGCATCGAGCCGCTGGCCGATGCGCTGTTTGCCAACCCCATGCTGGTGCCCTCCGACGAGGCTAAGGCCTATGTGAAAACCGAGAAAGGCGAGGGCGGTGAAGACTTCACCACCACCGCTGCGGTGCTGGACGGCGTGCGCGACATCCTGTCTGAGCGCTGGGCGGAAGACGCAGGCTTGCTGCAAACGCTGCGCGAATGGTTGTGGGCGGAAGGCCTGCTGCGCTCGAAGCTGGCCGATGGCAAGGACGAAAACAACCCCGATATTTCCAAGTTCCGCGATTATTTTGACTACGACGAGCCGATTGGCCGCGTGCCCTCGCACCGCGCGCTGGCCGTGTTCCGTGGCCGTCAGTTGGAGTTTCTGGACGCCAAATTGGTGCTGCCTGTGGAGCCAGAGCCCGGCAAACCCAGCATTGCCGAAGGCAAGATTGCCATTCACCTGGGCTGGAGCCACCGTGCACGCCCTGGCGACGACCTGATCCGCAAATGCGTGGCCTGGACTTGGCGCGTCAAGCTGGCCCTGTCCACCGAGCGCGATTTGTTCACCCGCCTGCGCGACGAGGCCGAGAAAGTGGCGATCAAGGTGTTTGCCGACAATCTGCGTGATTTGCTGCTGGCTGCGCCCGCTGGCCCGCGCGTGGTGATGGGCCTGGACCCAGGCATTCGCACCGGCGTGAAGGTGGCGGTGGTAGATGCCACCGGCAAACTGGTGGAAACCTCCACCGTTTACCCGCACGAGCCGCGCCGCGACTGGCAGGGCTCGCTCTACACCCTGGGCATGCTGTGCAAAAAGCACGGTGTGAACCTGATCGCCATTGGCAACGGCACTGCCAGCCGCGAGACCGACAAGCTGGCAGCAGAGCTGATGAAGTTGCAAGAATTGGCCGACCAGAACATGCAGCGTGTGGTGGTGAGCGAGGCGGGCGCTTCGGTGTACAGCGCCAGCGAATTTGCCAGCCAAGAGATGCCCGATGTGGACGTGAGCCTACGCGGTGCTGCCAGCATTGCCCGCCGCCTGCAAGACCCGTTGGCAGAGCTCGTCAAGATCGACCCCAAATCCATTGGCGTGGGCCAGTACCAGCATGACGTGAACCAGTCGGAGCTGGCCAAAATGCTCGACGCCGTGGTGGAAGACTGCGTGAACTCAGTTGGCGTTGACCTGAACACCGCCAGCGTGCCGCTGCTCAGCCGTGTGTCGGGCCTGTCAGGCAGCGTGGCCAAGTCGGTCGTGCGCTGGCGCGAAGCCAATGGTGCATTCAAGAACCGCCAGCAACTCATGGCGGTGACAGGGCTGGGTGCCAAAACCTTTGAGCAAAGCGCGGGTTTCTTGCGCATCCGCAATGGCGACAACCCGCTGGACATGACCGGCGTGCACCCCGAAACCTATCCCGTGATCGAGCAGATCATGGCCAAGACCGGCAAGCCAGTGGGTGAGCTGATGGGCCGCTCCGACATGCTCAAGACCCTGCGCCCCGAGCTGTTTGCCAACAACAAGTTTGGCGTGATCACGGTCAAAGACATCCTCGGCGAGCTCGAAAAGCCTGGCCGTGATCCGCGCCCAGACTTCAAAGTGGCGCGCTTCAACGATGGTGTGGAAGACATCAAAGACCTGCAAGAGGGCATGATCCTGGAAGGCACGGTCAGCAACGTGGCTGCCTTTGGTGCTTTCGTTGACCTGGGCGTACACCAAGACGGCTTGGTTCACGTGAGCCAAATGAGCCATAAGTTCATCACCGACGCGCGCGAATGCGTCAAGACGGGAGACATTGTCCGAGTCAAAGTCATGGAAGTAGACGTGGCACGCAAGCGCATTGGCCTGTCCATGAAGCTGGACGCAGCCCCTGCACGGCGCGATGGTCCGCGCGACAACAAGTTTGAAGGTGCCAGCCGTGGCCAGCAGAACCGGGGCAGCGGCAACTATTCCAGTGGCCAGGCATCCACACAAAGCGCCATGGCATCCGCTTTTGCCAAACTTCAAAGCGTGAAGAAATAGCATAATGGCCTGATAACTCAAGTCACTAGGACGCGCGACCGATGCGATTGGAACTTCTGCTCAAACAACCCAAGGCCTTGCCTACTGTGCCAGCGCTGGCATTGAAGCTGATTGCCACGTTTGAGCAGGACGACCCAGACCTGCGCTTGATGGCCATGGATGTCGCGTCTGACCCGGTCTTGACGGCCAAGTTGCTCAAGCAAGCCAATTCAGCCTTTTTTGGGCTGTCCCGCGCAGTCACCACGGCCCAAGACGCCATCAACATGCTGGGATTTACCCGCGTACGTGCGCTGGTCTTGGGTGCCATTTTGGACCGGTCTTTTGGCGTCGTACCCGGCGTCAAGCTGGAGCAGTTCTGGCGTTACAGCTTCAACACCGCCAATATGGCGAGGCTGGTGGCCTCGCAAATTGGCATTGACATGAACACCGCCTTCACCGTCGGCGTCGTTCACTCCATTGGTGAGCTAATCATGCATGTGGGTATGCCCGACGAGATGAGCAAAATGGACCAAGCGGTTGCCCCGCTGGCCATCAAGCGTGCGCAGACCGAATTCAGCACCTTTGGCTACACCTACGCCGATGTGGGCGCGGCGCTGGCGCGCGACTGGCGTTTCCCTAAAAGCATCGTCAACGCCATTGAATATCAGCGTGCCCCTTTCGAAAATGAAGCCTATGAGCCCATGGCCGGGGTGATTCACATGGCCGCTTGGCGTGCGCGGGCCGCAGAGCTTAAGCAGACGCAAGAGGATTTGATCCACACTTATCCCGACGAAATTGGCGAGCTGCTCTTGTTGGACCCTGATCTGCTGATGGATGACTTTCACGACATGCTCGAAGCCTGATGCAAGCCTTGCGCATTTATGCGGGCCCCAAAGCTCGAACGCTGCTGAACCGAGAGGGCTTGCAAGCACAGAATGTGCGTCTGGTCCCAGGCGCGGCAGGTGGCCCCAAAGGGCTGATTCTCGGTCCACTGGACCGATTTTTATTTGGTGAATGGCTGCCGCTCAGCACACAACCTGTTCACTTGGTGGGTGCGTCCATTGGCGCTTGGCGCATGGCCACTGCGTGTCTGGATGACTCGGTGCAAGCCTTCGAACGGCTGGAACATGACTACATTCACCAGCACTACGAAACGCCACCAGGCCAAAAGCACCCCACACCAGACCAGGTTAGCGAGGAGTTTGGTAAGAATCTCCGCCAGTTCTATGGTGGCAGAGTGGGCGAGGTTCTGCATCATCCGCGCTACCGCCTGCACATCATCACCTCACGTGGCCGCCACATGCTGCACCGTGAACGCAAGTTGACCACCCCGCTGGGTTACCTCGGGGCGTTTTTGACCAATTCGGTTCACCGCAAAGCCTTGGGCGCGTGGCTGGAGCGGGTGGTTTTTTCAACGGGCGTGGCTGAATTGCACGTTGAACTTCCTTTTGGCGTGTCCGACTTCAGAACCCGCCGCGTGGCTTTGACTCCAGCCAACTTCGATATGGCGCTGCAAGCCAGTTGCTCCATCCCGTTTTTACTGCGCTCCGTCAACCAAATTCCTGGCGCCCCACCGGGGGCCTATTGGGACGGTGGCCTCACCGACTATCACCTGCATCTGGATTACCGCCATCTGTGCAGCGACGATGGCCTGGTGCTGTATCCGCATTTTCAGAAGAGCATCGTGCCGGGCTGGCTGGACAAAGGCCTGAAGTGGCGTCACGGGTCCACACATTTTCTGGATAACGCGGTGGTATTGGCGCCTGATCCGGCGTGGATTAAGACGCTGCCCAACGGCAAATTACCTGACCGTACCGACTTCACTCGTTACGGTAACGATTTGGCGGGCCGGGTAAAAGCGTGGACAGGCGCGGTATCCCAGGCCAATCAACTGGCCGATGAACTCCAAGCATGGCTGCACAAACCCGACATGAACCGGCTTGAAGCGCTTTGAATGGACCGCTATGCCACATCTGCAGCCTTCACGCCCGACACCGCTGTTTTGCCGTCATGGGTCAACTGAAAAACACCAAGAATATCTAGCATGAGAGATCCCGTTCGCGTGACCGACAGGCACCGTTTTGACACCATCATTGACGCCCGCACCCCGGCTGAATTTGCGATTGATCATGTCCCTGGTGCCATCAATTGCCCGACGCTGACCAATGAGCAGCGGGTGATCATTGGCACGCTGTACAAGCAGGTGGGCTCGTTCGAGGCCAAACGCTTGGGTGCGGCCATGGTCGCCGAGAACCTGGCCAAGCACTTGCGCGAGGCCTTCGCGGACAAGCCTGCGAACTGGAAACCTCTGATCTATTGCTGGCGCGGCGGGCTGCGCAGCGGCTCCATGACACAGTGGCTGCGCTTGGTGGGCTGGGACGCCCAACAGTTGCAAGGCGGCTACAAGGCCTGGCGTCGTTATGTGATTGAAATGATTGCGCGCGTGGCACCGAGCTTGGATCTCCGTGTGGTTGTGGGTGCCACAGGCAGCGCCAAGACCCGTGTGCTGCAAGCACTGGTTGACCAGGGCCACCAAGCCATCGATCTGGAAGGCTTGGCCTGCCACAAAGGCTCAGTGCTTGGCACCATGCCTGGTACGCCGCAGCCGTCCCAGATTCGCTTTGAAACCCTGATTTCTGAGTTTTTGGAAACAGTGGATGTCAAGCGCCCCGTCTATGTGGAGGGTGAAAGCCGCAAAATTGGCCGCCTCACCGTGCCCGAGCCACTGCTGGCCTGCATGCGGGCCAGTCCCTGCATCGAAATCAATGCCACAAATGAGGCCCGTCTGGCTTATTTGCTACGTGACTATGCCTATTTGGGTGAGGACCGTACGCTGCTTGCCGACAAATTGGCCTTGCTCAAAGACCTTCATGGCAAAGCTGTGATCAATCAGTGGCAGGATTGGGCCATGCAGGGCCAGTTGGCGCCCTTGTTTGAGGCATTGATGATTTCCCATTACGACCCCCATTACGTGCGTTCACAAAGCAAGAACTATGTAGGTTGGGAAAAGCGGCAATCGCTACCCTGTGATTCCTTAAGTCCAGAGGGAATCGCTGCGCTGGCCCAAGCCGTGGCGGCCTGCAAGCGGCCAGCGGCTTAAGCAGTGGCTATGGGCGTCACCATCACTTTTCTGGGCGGGGCCAATACGGTTACCGGCTCCAAATACCTTGTTCGCCACGACAAGCACTGCATGCTCGTGGATTGCGGTTTGTTTCAAGGCTACAAGCAATTGCGCCTGCGCAACTGGAACCCCATGCCGGTGGCCGCCGACCAGATCGACGCCGTCGTCTTGACCCATGCGCACCTGGACCACAGCGGCTATTTGCCACTGTTGGCCGCCGAAGGCTTTCACGGCAAAGTACACACCAGCAAAGGCACACAGCTTTTGTGCAAGATCTTGCTGCCCGACAGTGGACACCTGCAAGAGGAAGACGCATCTTTTGCCAACCGCCATGGCACGTCCAAGCATTCCCCCGCGTTGCCGCTGTACACCCGCCAAGATGCACTGAACTGCCAAAACCTGATCAAAGCCCATCCGTTTGGACAAACGTTTGAGCCCATTCCCGGTTGGCGCGTGAGCTTTACCCAGGCGGGGCATATCTTGGGCGCGTCCAGCGTGCTTCTGGAGTTAGCTGGGCGACGCATTCTGTTCTCGGGTGACCTGGGCCGGCCTGACGATTCCATCATGAACGCGCCCGATGCGCCGCCAGCAGCAGACACCGTGTTGATCGAATCCACTTATGGTGACCGTACGCATCCGGCGGAGAACCTCGAGGCCGAACTGGCCCCCGCACTCAAACGTCTGGCTGCGCGAGGCGGTGTGGCCGTGGTGCCTGTGTTTGCCGTGGGCCGTGCCCAAGCCTTGCTGCATGCCATTGCCAATTTGAAAGAGCGCCACGAGATCCCGCATGGCTTGCCCGTGTATCTGGACAGCCCCATGGCGGTACATACCACGCATCTTTTTGAGGAACTGCGCGGAGCCCACCGCCTGAGCGTGCATGAAGTGCAAGCCATGACGCGCGGCGCCACCATGATCAACAGCACCGACGAGTCAAAAGCCTTGGCCGCCAGGCATGGCCCCATGGTCATTTTGTCGGCTAGCGGCATGGCCACTGGAGGTAGAGTGCTACATCATTTAGAGCACTATGTGGGACATCACAAGAACATGGTGATCCTCACGGGCTTTCAGGCACCCGGTACGCGTGGTGCCACATTGGCAAGCGGCGCGCGTTCGCTTCGCCTGCATGGCAGGGATCTGCCAGTGAATGCGGAAGTGGTTCAGCTGCAGTCGGCATCAGCCCATGCCGATGGTCATCAGCTGGTTCAGTGGCTGCGCAGCATGCCGCAGGCCCCCGATCAGGTCTACGTGGTGCATGGTGATCTCGCGGCATCGGATACTTTGCGAGGGCGCATTGAGCGCGAGCTTGGCTGGCGCGCCCTGGTGCCAGAACACGGCAGCACCTGGCCGTGTTGAGGTGGGGTTAACCCGGGTTGACTGGGTATCTCCAATATGACATTAGTGGTTATTCACCCAGGCCTGGGCAGAAATCTCTGATAAGCAATATGCTGTGGGCTATGCAACGTGAGCCGATGGTCTAAATATCCGGAAATGTAGACAGCGCCACGACGCCTCAGTTCCTAATTAGCGGAAAATTTAATGAACCTCAATGATCTAAAAATATCGCATCGACTTACCCTCGGCTTCGGCTTGCTGGCGTTGGTGATTGCTTTGATGGGCCTGTTTTCCATCGTGAAGGTGACCGAGGTTCAAGATTCGGTGAAGTTGATGGCAAACGACCGGGTGCCCAAAATGGTGGCGCTGTACGAGATCCAAAACAATGTCAACGTGGTTGCACGAGCCGTCCGCAACATGTTGATCCTTTCTGACCCTGCCCAAATCAAGGGCGAGCGAGCCCGCGTGGAGTCTGCGCGCAAGGCGATTTCGGAGCGGTTGGACAAGCTCAAAGAACAGATCCATTCCGACAAGGGCAAAGCACAGCTGTCGACGCTGACCGAGAACCGGGTTCGCTACGTTGCAGTCCAAGACAAATTTCTGGGTTTGCTGGACAGCAACAAGCAGGACGAAGCAAAGGCTCTGCTAACGACGGAATTACGGGGGATACAAAACGCCTATTTGGAATCTGTTGGCGCCATGATTAAGTTTCAAAACGACTTGATGACTGCATCGGCGACACAAACTGAATCTGAGGTCTCCGTCATGAAAGCCGAGATGATAGGCGTGATCGTTGCCTCGCTGGCCATCGCTGCCTTCCTGGCACTCTGGATCATCCGTGCGGTGACCAAGCCCATCAACCAGGCGGTAGACATTGCGCGTGCCGTGGCCGCTGGCAACCTCAGCACCCGGTTTGAAGCCCAGGGCAGCAGCGAAACTGCACAACTGCTGCACGCCCTCAGCGACATGCAAACCAGCCTGGTGAAGGTGGTGGACAGCGTGCGCCAAGGCTCAGACAGCGTCTCAATTGCCAGTGCCGAGATCGCCCAGGGCAACAACGACCTGTCTGCTCGCACCGAGCAACAGGCCAGCGCGCTGGAAGAAACCGCTGCGTCGATGGAGCAACTCAGCGCCACCGTCAAGCAAAACGCCGACAGCGCCAAGACGGCGAATCAGCTGGCCATGAACGCATCCAGCGTGGCGGTTAAAGGCGGCGAAGTGGTCGCCGAGGTGGTGGACACCATGAAGGGCATCAACGACGCGTCGAAGAAAATATCGGACATCATCAGCGTGATTGACGGTATTGCCTTTCAAACCAATATTTTGGCCTTGAATGCAGCGGTAGAAGCCGCCCGTGCTGGCGAGCAGGGAAGGGGTTTTGCCGTGGTGGCCAGTGAAGTGCGGTCATTGGCAGGCCGATCAGCCGATGCAGCCAAAGAAATCAAGTCATTGATCAGCACCAGCGTGGAGCGCGTCGAGCACGGCACCGCTTTGGTAGACAACGCTGGCGCCACCATGACCGAAGTGGTCAGTGCCATCAAGCGCGTCACCGACCTGATGGGCGAGATCAGTGCCGCCAGCACCGAGCAAAGCCAGGGCGTGATGCAGGTTGGCGAGGCCGTGATGCAAATGGACCAGGTCACGCAGCAAAACGCGGCCCTTGTAGAAGAAATGGCCGCAGCAGCCACCAGCCTGAAGTCTCAGGCACAAGATCTGGTGCAGACGGTTGCCGTATTTCAGTTGGGTGACGGCCATGTCAGCGCTGCCAAGCCACGTTCACCCGCATCTGCACCTGCACCGCGCAACAGTGCCTCTGGGTTTCAACAGACCTTGAAGACCGTCGCACCGAGGAAGCTAGCGACGACGACATCTTCTGCGCACAAGCCCGCCGCAGCCTATAAGTCGGCTCCCTCGGCGGCTCCCTCGGCCATTGCCGCGCCAGCACCAGTGATGGCTAAAGCAGCGGCACCCGCCAAGGCCGACGACGATTGGGAAACGTTCTAGGCCACAGCCGCTGCCCCCAAACGTCGCAGTTGAGGTGCTGTTTCAGGTTCTAATTGGGCATGGTTCAGCGATTTCAGTCTTTTTGGGTGGTAGCGATTGCAGGCTTTGTGCTCATCGTGGGTACAGTGTCGGGCTACTTGCGTTTCAGTGACATGCGCGAAAGCGTCGCCCGTGGTGCCGCGCTTTACGCCGCTGCCCCTGGCAGCGAACTTCAAGGCCGCATGACGGGACACGCTGAGGCCTTGCCCACACTCGCAACCCGTTGCAGCAACTGCCATTTACAACCGGGTGCAGACATCAGCAAACTGGGCCCTGACAAGCGATTTGGTCCAGTGCTGACGGCCGAGCATTTGCTTCAAGCCAAAGCCCGTCGCGGCGGTCCACCCACGGTGTTTGACGAGGCAAGTTTTTGCCGCGTTTTGCGCGAAGGGCTGGACCCGGCCATGATCATCATTGACCAGACCATGCCGCGTTATAGCGCCACGCCAGCGCAGTGCACAGATTTGTGGAACTATTTAAGCGCCTCGCACTGAGATCAAAATAATGAACCGCAGACTGTTTATGGGTATTGCTGGCGGTTTATGGAGCGCGACACATCTTGCGCATGCCCACAACGCGGTTGGATTTGTCAATCCGCCTCTGGCCCCGCCGCAAACGCCTGTTCAATGGCACAACGGGCGCACCAGCACCCTTGATGCCATGCTGACGGGCAAAGTAACAGCGCTACAACTGATGTTCACCGGCTGCAGCGCGACATGCCCCATTCAGGGCGCGTTGTTTGCATCGGTTCAGGAAAAACTGGCGCGCACAAAACCCGCCATCGCCCAGGCGCAACTTATCTCTTTCAGCATTGATCCTTTGAGTGATGGGCCAAAGGAATTGCGTCAATGGCTCAAAGGTTTTGACGCAGGCAATCAATGGCTGGCCGCTGCGCCCAGCTTAAAGGCCTTAGACCGATTTCTGGACTTTTTGCAAGGCCGCGCCCAAACGACCGACAGGCATACAGGGCAGGTGTATTTCTTTGACCCACGCGGTCAATTGGTGCTGCGTACGGTTGATTTTCCACCGGCAGACCTGGTCGTTCAGCGCCTGAAGGAGTTGGCCGCCCGGCATTGACGGCCAGGCGGTTTGCGGCACACCAGCTACTTTGCGAACACTACCGTCTTTTCTGCCGTCATCGCGCCCATGGTGCGGAAGTCGCCCGTGTTCACTGGGTTGCCCCAGTTCACGCCGTCGTTGCTCAGGTACACGCTGTAGGTGGCAATGGTGCCGTTGGGACTGTTGGAACGCGGCAGGTACTTGAACCCGCTGATGGTTTGAACGGACCCCATATCCACAGTGAACCAATGGGGTGGCACTGGATTTGCGCTTACCCATTGTGTATGCCAGATGGTGCTGACATTGCCATCAATGGCATTGGCGGCCGCGCCGTTTTCACCTGCCAATTCAGCACTGTCAGCGCTGGCCTTCCAGCCGGTTCGAGCCAAATTTGCGCCTGCGGCGTTCAACACATTGAATTCGGCCATGGACCCCCAGGGGTTGCCATTGACTTCACTGGTTTCCAGCAGTTTGATGTAGCGTGCTTGGTAAACAGGCGCAATGGCGGCTTCGTCACTGCCAATCTGGCGCACGTAATTGGCGACTTGGGTCAGCTGTGCGCTGGTGAGCGCCAAGGGTACCGCCAGCTTGGTGTGCGCCGTGATGGCGGCCTCCACTGTGGCTGCTGAGCCGTCATGCAGATAGGGCGCAGTAAACGCGACATCGCGCAGTGTTGGGGTGTCGATGCCTGTCAACGTCCCGTTCAGGCGTTTGCCGCTGCTGGTTTTGATGGTTCCTACATCAAACAGCGCGCCATTCGCACTGTTGCTAAAGCTCGCGCCGTTGTGGCAGGACGCGCACTTGGCCACGAACAAGGTTTTGCCCGCAGCGGCTGAATTGGTCAGCGCACCGGCAGCTGTGCGAAGCGGGCTGGGGTCGTGTGTGTTCAGCGAGGCCACGTAGGCGGTGAGGGCGTCCAGATCGGTGCTGAGACCCGCTTTCTTGCTACCCAATGGCTGGCTGGTGGTGCCGGTATTGAACTGGGCATCGGTCATCAGCCCAGAGCCGAGTGCAAAGTTACGGATCTGGCCTTCAAAGTCCTGTATCTCGTCGAAGTTGCCCGTCCAGTGCTTGTTGCCGTCCCCTCCCGCGCGGCCACGCAGCGAGATGGTATTGCGCAGGCCTTCACCCATGCCGGTGAAGTCCCAGGTACGGCCATCGTGCCCGCCGTCGTTATGGCATGACGCGCAGCTCAGGTAAGCATCGCGCGCCAGGCGGGGGTCGCGGGCATCGTAGAAGAGCTGCTTGCCCAGCAAAACTGGCGCAGTGAGTTTTTCAGTGGTGATGCTCTTTGCCACGGTGGCGGCAGGCACCTTATCGAGCTGACCGAATGTGATCAGGTTAGTCAGATCAAAGATGCTGACGCTGCGGTCCATGAAGTTGCTGACGAACAGTTTCTTTCCGTCCGCAGTCACCGCCACACCTTCTGGCGCACGGCCCACGTCCCAGCGGATCAGTTCGCGCTTGCCCGCCGCGTCCATCACTGCCAAATGGCGGCTGGTTTGCAGGGCGACAAAGAGGTATGCGCCGTTCGGGTGGTACACCGCTGCACTGGCGATGCCGCTGTTGTCATGGTCCACACGGGCTGGGTAGTCTTCGGCCAACGTGCCCAAGTTGATGCGCGATGAAATGGCACGTACCGTGTCCTGGAAGTCCAGGTTGTTGCCGTCGCGCAGCGTGCCGCGCTGGATGTTGTCTTGTTTAGACGGTATCCAGGCGGTCTGGCCGTCTGGCGAAATGGCCGCTGCGCCCAAATAGTTAGGCACGCCACGGGATTGGTTCTCGCGGTCGACCTTGTTGCTGTGCTGCAGCACCACGGTCTTGCTGATCGCCATGGTGGCAGGATTCAACACCACAACTTCACCACCCGTATTGACGCCTGCGACGCTGGTTTGCACCACGGCGGTAGATTCACCGGGCTGAGCCGGGGTGATGAAACGCGACACCAGCAGCTTGCTGCCATCGGCGGTGGCCGCCAAATGACGCGGATTGGCGCCCACATTGGCTGTGGCAATGGCTTGTGCGCTGCTGTTCAGTTTGACAACTTGTCCGAGTGCTTCCAGCGCGACAAAGGGAGTTCCGTTTGGCGTGAAGATCAGCCCAAAAGGCTGAGATCCCCGTGCCAAGGTACTGGTTTGCACCACAGCCAAGGTCGTGGTGCTGATCATGCTGATGGTGCCAGAGCCCTTGTTGGCTACCCAGATTTGGCCATTGGGCGCCGCAGCCAGGGTACGCGGACGGTTGCCCACGGCAATTTCGGCCAGACGTGCGTTGGTGGCAGCATCAAAAACCGAGACTGAGTCGTTATCCTGGTTGACAACCCATACCCGCGACGAGGCACCGGTGCGGGACTCTATCAAGACATTGGTGGACGCGACAGGTGCAACAGCCGACGGCGCGGCGCTGACTGCTTGCACAAAACTGGTAACGGTCAGCGAACCATCGGCCGCCTTGACGGTCAATGTGACGGTATAGACGCCATTGGCGGCAAATGCGTGGGTGGTTGTCTTGGTGGTGGAAAACGCTGTGGCGGTGCTGCCGTCGCCAAAGTTCCAGCTGTACTGCAGCGTGCCCGTGCCACCCGTCACATTGGCGGTGTAACTGGCCGTGCCGCCTGTGGTGATCACCGGGGCAGAAACGGGCGCGATCACTGGGGGCAAGCCAGCCACAGTCCAGGTGAAGTTGGCTGTGCCAGAGAAACCTTTGGTATTGGTTGCGGTGACCGTGACATTGAATGTGCCTGCGGTGGACGCCGTGCCAGAGATCAGTCCAGTGGTGGCGTTGAGGCTCAAGCCGTTAGGTAATCCACTGGCGCTGTAGCTGAGCGCACCGCCGTAGAGGTCGGTGCCAATGACTGTCAAACTCACCGCTTGACCCTGTGTGCTCACCTGATTTGCAGGTGGCGTCATCGTCGGTGCAATATTGGACAACAAAACGGTTTTGTTGGTTGTGGCGTCTGCCACCACAGTGCGCATGTCTCCTTGCACCAAAGGATTGCCCCAGTTCACGCCGTCGTTAGAAGCGTAGAACTGGTAATTGGCAAAAGTGCCATTTCCGCTGCCAGCGCGGGGCATGTATTTGAATCCACCAAGGACCTGGGCGCTACCCAGATCAACGACGTACCAGTGCGGCGGCACGGGGTTGGCTGTTGCCCACTGGGTATGCCAGATGGTGGCGGGATTGCCGTCAATGGCGTTGCTAGCCGCTCCGCTTTCCGCACCGGTTTCCGCGCTGTCGACGCTGACTTTCCATGTGGTTCGGGGGAGGGCGGTGCCACGTACATCCAGCACATTGAACTCCGCCATCGAGCCCCAGGCGTTGCCATTGATTTCGCTGGTTTCCACCAATTTCACGTAACGATAGCTGCCCACCGCAGGCTGGCTGGCCACCGTCCACAGGAACTGCGTACTCACGGTGTGGGCGCCGTTGCTGACGCTCACGTTGACCGTGTAGTTGCCGTTAGTCGTCGCTGTGCCGGTGATCGCACCAGTCGCCGCGTTGATGCTCAATCCAGCAGGCAAGCCTGTGGCGCCGTATACCAAACTGGCATTGGTCGGGTTGGTCGACTGAATCGCCAGGCTTGTCGCCACACCGTTGATGCCGAACTGGTCGTCCATGGGTGTGATTTGCGGTGCTTGTGCATTGCTGATCTGCACCATCTTGGCCACCGATGGCACACCATTGGCATTCATGGCGAAGAGCATGTAATAGCCTGGCAAGGCCCAACCGGGGTTGCTGGGGATGCTGAGGTTGTAGCTGTTGGTGCCCACCGTGGTGAAGCTGAGCGGTATGCGGCGCTGGTCGTTGTTGACCGTGTGCGTGGTGGACGATGCGCGCACCAGGCTGAACGCCGTGACGGCTGAATTGGTATTGACGGCAACCGTGGCACCGTAATTGACGCTGGCGGGTGCCGTGGTGATGACGGGGCGCGTTGCCACCGTACCGTCCGCATTGAAGAGGTAGTGCGGTTTGAGGATTTGCATGTCCTTGTGCGCGGGGCCGCCCAATTGGCCGCCGGCCGACATCACGGTGGCATCAGGCAGTAAGAGCGCCACGCTGTGGTAATTGCGCTCGCTGGCCATGGCAGGCAGCGTTGTGAAAGTTTCCGTGGCCGGATCAAAGAGTTCTGCCGCCAGAACGGAGGTGCTGTCGGAGAACGGCACCGGCAAGGTTTGTCCACCGATCACAATCACCTGCCCATTGGGCAGCACCACACTGTTGTGATAGCCGCGGCTGTATGCCATGGGCGCGATTTTGCGCACGGATACACCGGCGTTCACGTCGATGACGTAGCTGGCCGCCGACGCGGCAACGCCGTCATAGGCTGTGGCGCCACCGGTCTTGAGAATCTTGCCGATGTCGTACATCACGGTGTTGCCGTTGATGGCATACGGGTCGTCACCGCGCAAACCAGCAGAGGTCACTGCGCCATTGCCACGGGTGTCGATCCAGTGCATGGCGGCACTTGGGCCTGCGTGCAAAACCTTGCCATTGCCCGTGGGCAGCAGCCACATGTGGTTGTCGCCACGGTAAACGCCTGCCTTGTCCGGCCCCACCATGTCTGCGACAAACGCGTTGCTTAGCAGCTTCCAGCCCCCAGCGGGCGTCCAAACTTCGCCGTTCTTGCTGCCTTGACCACCACTCCATGATCCACCGATGGTGAACACCGAGCCGTCTTGCAGCAGCGTGTTGGCGTTGTAGCCGCGCGTGATCTTCATCACCGAGCCTGCGCTCCACCGGTTGGTGACCGGGTCATACACACTGGTGCTGCCTGCCTGCGATCCACCATTGACGATCAGCTTGCCATCGGGCAAATTGGTTGTGCCCGGGCAAAACAGGTTGCTGCCCGATTCGTTGGTAAGCCGATCTGTGAATGTGCCCGTGACCGGGTTGTACACCGTGGTGTAAGCCTGACCACCATTGCCAAAACCTGTCTGGCTGTCTGCCGCCCAAAGCACCACATTGCCATCGGGCAAATTGGCGGCCGACGCGGCTGACAGTGTCATTTGCTTGACGGGCGACCACTGCGCCTGAGCCGGTGTGGACAGCGCCTGCTTGCGCTCCAGCGAGAACAGGTTGCTGCCAGAGCCACTGTCGTTGCTGCCGCCACATGACGCTAGCGCCAATGCAGAAATAAGGGGCAACAGGTAGGACGAGGCGTGTTGCTTGCGGTTTTGGATCATGTTCTCAGCGTTTCCGGACAAAGGCCGAGCACTGGACATGCTGCAAAGCACGCCACGCAGGGCATCAAGGGGAAGAGGCGCTGATTCTCATGAAATTGATAATTTCACGCAAGCATATTTGTCAGATTCACCGATATATATCATTTCGTCCTGGACAAAACGATGTGCCAGCCATGGCTTACGGGGCTAGGCGTCAAACTGTTCGGCGTTTTTGCCTTTGAAAGGCGCGTAAAACGCCTTAATCGCCAACATGTCCTGCTCAATATTGCCCGTTGGCTGAAACACTGGCCCCAAGCCACTGCGTTTGCGGGCGTAATCCATGTAGGCCATGACGATAGGCACTTGGGCACCGAGCGCAATGTAATAAAAACCCGTCTTCCAGTAACGCGTCTTGCTGCGGGTGCCTTCAGGTGGCACCACCAGTTGCAGACTGCCTTGCGCGTCAGTAATCGCTTGTGCTGAAGCGTTCACCAAGTTATTGGATTGCTCCCGGTTGACCGGGATGCCGCCCAGCCATTTCATCAATCCGCCGAACGGAAAACTGAAAATGCTTTGTTTGCCCATCCAGTAGATGTTCAACCTCAAGGCAAAAGCCACCATCAAGGTGTAGGGCAGATCCCAGTTACTGGTGTGCGGCGCGGCAATCAGCACGCTTTTGGATGCGGACAGGGGCAATTCGCCTTCAATGGTCCAGCCGGTTGCCTTTAAGAAACCGATGGACAAAGCCCGGAACAGGCTGTTAACGACGGGCGTCGTGAAAATAGTTCTGTGCATAGAGAAATTGAGCCCGTCTAAAAGCCCTTAATTGAGCGACCGAGTATCGCCGTTTGGGCCAAGCACTGCTTGGCCTCGGTCTTATCAGACGCTGGCGGGCGTTGAAAAATTGTCAAACGCCTTGAGCGCTTCGGCCGAGTACATGAGGGCCGGGCCGCCGCCCATGTATACGCAGACCGTCAGCATTTCTTCCAGTTCTTGCTTGGTGCAACCCAGTTTGACCAAAGCCTTGACATGAAAGCCAACGCAGCCGGAGCAGTGCTGCGTGATGCCAATGGCCAGGGCGATTAACTCTTTGTGCTTGGCGCTGATGGCACCTTCCGCCATGGAGGCCTTAGCCAATTGGCCGAAACCCGTCATGGCTTCGGTTTGAGATTTGCGGAACGGGCCCAGGGCCGAATTGATGTTTTGAACGAGGCCTGCGTGGTCAAAAGTGCTCATAGGAAAAATCCGTGGTTAATATTAGCAAACGCCAATATACACGGATTTTGCCATTCACATCGAGCTGGCCAGCATCGCCTCGTAATCTTCAGGCGTTGCGATGCGTGGGTTGGTTTTATGGCAATGGTCCGCCAGCGCGCCTTTGATCACGTCAGCAAACTGGGCCTTTTCCACGCCCATAGCTGCCAGGCCAGTGGGCAGGCCCAGTCGGGCATTCATTTCGGTCAGGGCTTCGGCCACATCAGTGCCCAAAGGCAGGCCCATGGCATGTGCCATGCGGGCCAGTCGCTCTTCTTTTTGTAGCGATTCGGCTGGTGCATTGAATAGGATGACGGACGGCAAAAACATGGCGTTCAAGGTGCCGTGGTGCAGGCGTGGGTTAACACCGCCCAGACTGTGGCTGAGCGAATGCACACAGCCCAGGCCTTTTTGGAAGGCAATGGCGCCGTGCATGCTGGCGCACATCAGGTTCATGCGGGCGTCGCGGTCTGCTCCGTTTTTAGTAGCTGCTTCAATAGACCCCCAGCCCCGGCGCAGGCCCTCGAGGGCAATACCGTCAGCAGGTGGGTTGAAGGCTGGCGCCATGAAGGTTTCCATGCAATGCGCAATCGCGTCCATGCCGGTGGCCGCGGTCAACATGGGCGGCAGGCCCAGCGTGAGTTCCGGGTCGCAGATCGCACTCTTGGGCACCAGGTGCCAGGAATGAAAGCCCAGTTTGCGGTGGTCGTCCACGATGATGATGGCGCCACGTGCCACCTCTGAGCCTGTCCCGCTGGTGGTGGGCACGGCGATCAGTGGGGCCACTTTATCGGTGATACGCGGTGAGCCGCCTTCAATGGTGGCGTAGTGGGTGAGAGGGCCTTCATGCGTGGCGGCAATGGCCACGCCTTTAGCGCAATCTATGGCGCTGCCGCCGCCCACGGCGATCAGGCCGTCGCAATTGCCACTCTTATACAGAGCTGCAGCAGCGCGAACTGCTGCTTCGGTGGGGTTGGAAGGTGTCTGGTCAAACACGGTGCAGGCCAGGCCGTTCAGTTGGTCCAGCGCCTTTTGCAGCACGCCAGCAGCTTTGACGCCTGCATCGGTCACCACCAGGGGCCGGGTAATGCCGACTCTCTGGCATTCCGCCTTCAGCATTTGAACTGCACCAAACTCCAGGTGGATGTGGGTCACGTAATAGATATAGGCCATGGTGTCTCTCGTGTTTTGGGTGGGATAAATCCAAGGCGTTACGATACCAGCCTTCATGAAACCAAACCAACACTTCGGGTCACACGGAGCACTCACCCCCGCAATGCGTGGCGTGCTGGAACGCATGGCGCGTGCAAGCCATCCGCCGCTGCATACTTTGCCGCCAAGACAGGCCAAGGTAGCCTATTCCATGGGAGCTGAGGTGCTGGAAGTGCCGCGCGCCGCCCTGGCCCGCGTGCACGACATGCACATTCCGGCGCGGGACGGGCATGACATGCCTGCGCGGCTCTATTCTCCGCTGGCCTTTGTGCCCTCTGCCGACCCGCTGCCGGTGCTGCTTTACTTTCACGGCGGTGGCTTCACGGTGGGCGGCATCGATACCCACGACATCCTCTGCCGCGAGCTTTGCAGATTGAGTGGTGCGGCCGTGGTGTCTCTGGATTACCGCTTGGCACCCAACCACAAGTTCCCCACCGCGGCAGATGACGCCTGGGACGCTTTGACCTGGCTGCGCGCGCATGCCGAGTCGCTGGGTTTGGACCCGGCCCGCGTAGCGGTTGGCGGCGACAGCGCTGGCGGCACCCTGGCAGCGCAGTGCGCGCATTTGGCCCGCGATGCAGGTCAACATCTGGCGCTGCAACTGCTGTTTTACCCCGGCGTAGCCGCGCACCAGGACACGCCATCTCACAAGAAGTTTGCCAGCGGATTTGTGCTGGACGAGCCCGCCATCACTTGGTTCTTTGGCCACTACGTGCGCACGCCTGAAGATCGCAACCACTGGCGCTTTGCGCCGCTGCTAGCACCTGATTTTTCTGACCTGGCCCCCGCCTGGATCGGTCTGGCCGAATGCGACCCACTGGTGGACGAAGGCGTGCTCTATGGCGACGCCCTGAGGGCCGCCGGTGTGGCTGTGGACCTGGAAATTTATCGTGGCGTGGTGCATGAGTTCATCAAAATGGGCCGCACCATTCCCGAAGCCAAACGTGCCCATGCTGACGCTGCGCGGGCTCTGCGCCAAGCCTTTCATTTGCCCTGAATCCAACTTCTGACCACAAGCTTCAAGCCCATGAAACGACAAGACTTCCGACTCTTTAACCGCATTCGTGTGCGCTGGGCCGAGATTGACGCCCAAAAGATCGTCTTCAACGGCCATTACCTGATGTACCTGGACACCACCATGGGCGAATACTGGCGGGCGCTGGCATTCCCCTACATGGACGCGGTGCATACCTTGGAAGGCGACATGTACGTCAAAAAGGCGTCGCTCGAATACCACTCGTCTGCCGTGTGTGACGAGCTGATTGACGTGGGCATGAAGTGCGCACGCATTGGCACCTCATCCATGCAGTTTCTGGGCGGCATCTTCCGGGGTGATCAACTCTTGGTGGGCGGTGAGCTGATTTACGTGTTTGCCGACCCCGCCACGCAAAAGTCCAAACCCGTTCCGCAGCGCCTGCGCGACATGTTTGAAGCGTTTGAGGCGGGCAAGCCCATGGCCGAGGTCAAACGCGGCAGCTGGGCAGACCTGGGCAAAGACGCCGGTGCGGTACGCGCCACGGTCTTCATTGAAGAGCAGGGCATTCCCAAAGAAATGGAATGGGACGCAGACGACACCACCGCCCTGCACGCCGTGGCCTACAACCGCATGGGGATGGCCGTGGCGACTGGGCGGCTCTTGCAGCACGCGCCCGGCGTGGGCCGCATTGGCCGCATGGCTGTTTTGAGAGTGCTGCGCGGCTCAAGTCTCGGCAAAGACATCTTGCTGGACCTGATGGCCGCAGCCAAAGCACGTGGCGACACCGAGGTGATGCTGCATGCCCAAACCAGTGCCCAGGGCTTTTATGCACGCTTGGGTTTTCAGCCTCGTGGCCCGGTATTTGATGAAGTGGGCATTCCGCACCAGGAAATGTTTGCCAAGTTGAACGGCTGATGAGCAAAAAGAAACGCAAGTCAGGCGCGGCAGCCTCACCTGGGAACACGTCCGCGCCAACGCCAACGCTAACGCCAGAACAGGGCGTTGCCAAGGTCCAAGCGCTGAAAGCCCAATCTCAAGTCCCCAAGGCTCCGGCATCGGCGGCTGCAGCGTTTCCATTGGCTCCCGAAGCCAAGGCAGGCGACTGGACGGCCACCTTGATGGCGTTGATGATCTTCCTGGCCCCCACACTCGGCGTGCCCAACGAAGAGATGCTCCAGGACACGCTCAAATCCATCCTCGTGTCTGGCATCAGCCTTATCGCCCTGATCATGTTCTGGTGGCGTGAGCGGAGTCGTCAAACCCCGCTGCGCTGGCATGCGCTGATGTGGTTACCGCTGTCGCTCATGGTCTATGCGCTGGGCAGCATGGTGTGGTCGCACACGTTTTTGGGTGGTGTGGAGGCGATCCGCTGGTTCATCTTCAGCGTCATCGTCTTTCTGGGGCTCAACACCTTCAGTCGGGAACGATTTGGCACCTTGGCATGGGGCATCCACGCCGGGGCAGTGGGCGCTTGTTTGTGGACGGCGTTGCAATTCTGGTTTGATCTGAAGCTGTTCCCGCAGGGGCCCAACCCGGCGTCTACCTTTGTTAACCGCAATTTCGTGGCCGAATTTGTGGTCTGCACCTTGCCGTTTTCAGCCTGGCTCATCGTGCGCACGCGCGGCACGGCCAAGCTGGCACTGGTCGGCTTCATGACCGCGTTCAACATCGTTGCCATTTTGATGACCGGCACCCGCTCTGCGCTGGTGGCCATGCTGGTGTTCGGCGGCGGCGTCGCGCTGGTAGCCCGTCTGTACCGTCAACCGCTGGGCCTGAACCTGTGGAGCAGGGCAGAGAAGATCACGCTGGCTACCGTCATGCTAGGTACGGTGCTGACCTTGGGCATGGTGCCCTCAGGCAACCCGGCGCTGGAGAACGAACTTCAAACCCACGGCCAGCATGTGGTGCCGATTGCCCGCAGCCTGATGCGGGTGCAGTCAATTGCCGACTTGCAGGAATACCGCGACGGTGCACGTGCTTTCTCGATCCGCTGGGTGATGTGGTCCGCCACCGGACGGCTGATCGCCGCCAACCCGGTCTTTGGCGTAGGCGCAGGCGCGTGGGAAGTTCAAATCCCCAAGTACCAGGCGAAAGGGTCGCAACTGGAGACCGACTATTACGTCCACAACGAGATTTTGCAGTTGTTGGCGGAATACGGCCTGGTCGGCTGGGCGTTCTTGCTCAGCCTCTTCAGCTACTTGGCACACGCTGCGTGGCGGACATGGCGCGCGCAGAGCGCTTTAGAGGTCTCAGAAGCGCCTTTCCGCAGTCTGGTATTGGCTAGTTTGCTATCGTTTTTGATAGTCAGCAACCTGGGTTTTCCGTGGCGCATGGCCAGCACTGGGGCCATGTTTGCGCTGTGCCTGGGGCTGTTGGCAGCGTCGGATGCACGTTTAGGTGCCTTCAAACTGGCAGGCGTTGACCTGGTTCGCCATCTACCTTGGAAGCCAAGCTTCAGTCGCATCGGCTTGAGTCTGGCGGCGGCTTGCCTTGCGCTGTGTCTGTACATCAGCCAGCAGGCCATGGAGGCTGAGCGCAACATCGTGCGTGGCGTCAAACTGGCGCTGACCATTGCGCAGTCCAAGCAGCCCAATAACCCGCGCTGGGACCAGAGCAAGAAAGAAATGCTGGACTACATGCGCGCTGGCATCACCATCACGCCGCATTACCGCAAGCTCACGCCCATGGTGGCCGATGAACTGGCCAAGTGGGGCGACTGGCACAACGCCACCTGGATTTGGGAATCGGTTGCCAAATCCCGCCCCTTTATCGTGGCCATCATGACCAACATCGCCCGGGGTTACGCCACGCAAGGCAATGTCGACAAGGCTGAGGAATACCTGAAACGCTGTGAGGCCCTGCAACCCAACGCCCCATCTGTGCGCAGCCTGCAAGTCATCATCTTTGGCCGCCGTGGACAGCAGGCCGAAGCCCTGGCGCTGACCAAAAAGTCACTGAGTGAGGGCATCATTGATTACGACCTGAGCAATGCCGCCTACATCCTGGGCAAATCGCACAAGGATTGGGATTTGGCGCTGTACGGTCTGCAACTGCGCAGCCAAAACTGGCCTGCCACTGCGGTGGACGGTGGGCTCAAGGCCGGCGAAATTTACGCCGACCCCAAGAACCCTAAGTTTGACAAGGTGCTGGCACAGGATGCTTATCGCCAAGCCTATGCGAAGGCGCTGGACTCCGATAAGGCTGCCGTACGGGCGGAAATTCCAGAAGCCTACCGAGGCGGCCTGTGAAGGCATGCTGAGCTGATCAATCGATCAAGGCCCCGCCTTCATGAAACGGATAAGGCCCCTCAAACTGCCCGCTAGCCGCCAGATGACTGACCAGCCTGCCGCCTAGGGGCAGGGCGTGAATCGCAAAGCCGGGCGGCTCCAGCATCCAGGTGGAGGCTGCATCGGGCGCCAGATCTAATGTGACTTGGTGTCCAGGTGCAGGAACGGTTGCGGCAATGCTGCCGCCAAATCGCACCTGTATAGCGCGGTGCAGATGGCCGCAAATCACGCGCTCCACATTCGGGTATTTCGCAACCAGGGCTTCCAAGGCTTGTGCGCCTTGCAGCAGACCAATCGCATCCATGTGGCCGATCAGCGTTTGAAACGGCGGGTGGTGCATGGCGATGACGACCGGGCGGTGTTTGGCTTTGTCCAGTTCGATGGCCAGCCAGGCGAGCCGTTCTTCGCACAAACCGCCTTCACTCGCGCCTGGCACGACTGTGTCCAGGGCGATCAATTGCAAATTGCCAATGGAGACGCTGTATTGCACAAAGCCTGTCGTGCCCAGGTACGCATGGTCGGCAAAGCTTGCACGCAACTGCGCACGATCGTCATGGTTGCCGGGCAACAAAAACACGGGCATAGGCAGTGGCGAGAGCAGGGCACATAAATGATCGTATTCGGCCGCGCGGCCAAAGTCGGTCAGGTCGCCGGTGATCACCACGGCGTCGGGTGTTTGACGCAGTCGTTTGATGCTCTCAACGGCTTGGGCCAGGTAGGGCGCGGTATTGATGCGCTCGTAAGCCAGGCGGCCCGGTTCGCGGATGTGCAGGTCTGAGAGTTGAAGCAGCAATGTCGTACTCATGGCAGGGTTTCCAGTTCTGAATGGCTGGGCATCAGGCGCGCAGCGTCCAGCTGTATGCCCCATTTGTCGCCCACAGCGGCAGGGTGATCGCGCGGCACTTCGGCAATCAGGTTGGCTTGGTCAGGCACGCTCAGGGTCAGTTGAACCCGCTAGCCTAAAAAGCTGCGACGCACCACCTCGGCAACGCCGTGATCGGATTGCAATGGGATCAGCTGAATATCCTCTGGGCGCAGCAGCAGCTCCTGTTGGCCTTCGCAGTTGGCTTGGCAGGCGAATTCTTGGCCACCCAACATCACCGTGTTGTTCTGCCGTGCCAATGCCTCGCGCTTCAGGCGGTTTACTCGGCCCAAAAAGCTGGCCACAAAGGGGTGGCTTGGCTGGCGGTAAAGCGTCTCTCCGTCGCCCACCTGCACAATGCGCCCGGCTTGCATCACCGCCAGGCGGTCGGCGATGGCCAGGGCCTCTTGCTGGTCGTGCGTCACATGGATGGCAGTGATGTGCAGGCGGCGCAGCAAATCGGCCAACTCGTCGCGCAGCGATTCTTTCAGCTTGGCATCCAGTGCGGTCAGTGGTTCGTCCAGCAGCAATACGCTCGGGCGCACCGCCACGGCGCGGGCCAGGGCCACACGTTGGCGTTGGCCGCCGGACAACTCCGCCGGACGCTTGTGCTCCAGGCCATTCAGGCGCACCAGATCAACCAGGTCGCCCACCACGCGCTTTTTCTCAATCTCTGGCGTGCCGCGTATCGACAGCCCATAGCCAATGTTGGCGGCCACCGTCATTTGCGGAAACAGCGCGTAATGCTGAAACACCATGCCAATGCCGCGCCGCTCCACCGACATGCTGGTCACATCGCGCTCGCCAAACAGGATGCGACTGCCTGCGTCGGGCGACTCCAGCCCGGCAATCAGTCTCAAAAGCGTGGTTTTGCCGCAACCCGATGGCCCCAGCAGCGCCAGCACCTCGCCCGGTTCCACCACCAGGTTGGTCGGCTGCAAGCCCCGTGTGCCATCGGCATAGGTCTTGGCACAGTTGATGACTTCAACCCTCGTTCGTTCAAGTTCCATGTTTCTTCTCGATATAAGTGCCTATCCATTGCAGGCCCCACAGCACGGGCAGGATCACCAGCAAAAAGACCAGGGTGTAGGCTGAGCCAATCTCGATGCGCATTGATGCGTAACTGTCTGCCAGGCCCACGGGCAGGGTGCGCGTCAGCGGCGTGTGCAGCATCCAGGTCAGGTTGAACTCCCCCACGGACAGCGTGAACACCATCACACTGCCCGCCACAATCGCAGGCAAGACGGCAGGCACCAACACGCCCAAGAATCGCTTCCAAAAGTTGGCGCCAAGTGTTCGTGCCGCTTCCTCCAGCGCCAACAAATCGCCGCGCTGAAACGCTGACGCCACGGTGCGCACCATGAAGGGCAAGGTGAACACCATGTGCCCGACCAGGATGAAGGCAAAGCTTTGGCGAAAGCCCTGCAAACTGCCATAGGTCAGGATCAGCGCCAGGGCCGTGGCGAGACCCGGCACCGCCACGGGCAAGGTCAGCATTTCTTCAAACATCCTGGCCCAGCGCGATTTGCTGCGCGCCAGTGCGTAGGCACAGGGCACACCGATGATCAGGTTGCCAATGACACAAAGCATGGCCAAGCCCAGCGACCAGCCCACGGTATTGCCATAGTTGTCCCACACCTCGCCCAGCCAACGCGTGGTGAAGCCACTGGCCACGCCTTTGCTGTAGTTGCCCACCAAGCCTGCCATCACCGACAGCAGCATGGGGGCCAGGGTGAACAGCGCCACCAGCACGGTCAGTGCCAGCATCAAGGGCGGCGCTTTGCGCGGGGCCCTCATGCGCCTGCTCCCATGGGGCCATTGGCACGGCGGGCCACAAACAGCACCACCCAGGTGATCAGCCCCAACGTGATCGACAAGCTGGCCGCCAGCGCAAAGTTGGCGTAATTGGTGAACTCGTTATAAATCGTGATCGGCAGCACTTCAAATTTGCTGGCCAATGTGAACGCTGTGCCAAAAGCACCCATGGCTGTTGCGAAAACGATGGCACCGCAGGCTACCGTGGTGGGTGCGAGTTCCGGCAGCCAGACATCACGCGCCACCCGCCAGCGGCTGGCGCCCAGGGTGCGGGCGGCTTCCTCCAGCTGCCAGTCCATGCCCTCTGCCGCAGCGGTGTAGGTGGCAATGGCGCGCGGCAGCGAGAAATACAGGTAGGCCAAAAACAGGCCCAGCAACCCATAGGCGAACGTCGTGCGGCCCCAACCCAGCGCATCGCTGATGTCCGCGACCAGGCCTTGCCGTCCACCCAGCAAGATCATGAAGAATCCAATGATCACACCGGGGAAGGACAGCGGCAGCGTCAGCAGCGACAGCAACAACCGCCGCCCCCGAAACTGCGTGCGCGCCAGTGTGATGCCAACGGCCGAGCCCAGCAGCAAGGTCAAGAAGGTAACCGCCAACGACAAGCCCAGGGTCTGCAACAGACTTTGCAGATAGCGCCCATTGGTCAGCACCGCAAAGTAGGTGGCCCAGCCCTTGTCTGCGGGCAGAATCAAGAGTTGCACCACGGGCAGCAGCCAAAAGGCCGCAAAAAAAGCCGCCGCTGGCGCGCAGCACAGCAGCAGCAAGGCCCGGCTGGGCCCGAAACCCCTGGCCATGGCTTATTGCGCCTCTTTCAGGTAGCGGTCAGAGAACGCTTTTTGCACCGAAGCCATCTTGGCGTAATCCACCGTTTTGGCGCGGGCATATTCGCTGGCGGGCAAGAACTTGGCCTGCACGTCCTTGTTCATCGCGCTGGCGCGCACAGGGCGCAGAAAAGCATTCGCCCAAATGGCCTGGCCTTCGTCAGACAGCACAAAGTCCAGCACCTTCTTGCCTTGCTCGGCATGTGGCCCTTTGTTGACCAAGCTCATCACATAGGGCACTACCACCGTGCCTTCAGACGGGATCACAAAAGCCACATTGGCCTGGTCTTTGTATTTGGCGCGGTAGGCGTTGAAGTCGTAGTCCAGCAGGATGGCAATTTCACCCGACAGCACCCGCGCATACGAGGTCTGCTTGGGCACGATGGGTTCGTTCTTTTGCAGCGCCTTGAAGTATTCGATGGCCGGGCCAAAATTGTCCAGCGTGCCGCCGCGTGCTTGGTTGATGGCCACCGCGCCCACGTAGCCCACAAAGGCCGAAGCGGGGTCCAGATAGCCCACCAAGCCTTTGTATTCAGGCTTGAGCAAGTCTGCCCAGGACTTGGGCACGGGTTTGCCTTTGAGCGCATCCACATTCACCATAAAGCCCAAAGTGCCTGAATGGATCGTGAACCAGGTGCCTTGCGGGTCTTTCAAACCATCAGGAATGTCGGCCCAGGCAGCAGGCTTGTAAGCGGTGACCACGCCGTCTTTTTGCGCCTGGATGGCAAAGGTGACGCCAAGATAAGTCACATCGGCCACGGGGCTGGCTTTTTCGGCCACCAACTGCGCCAGTGACTGGCCAGAGTTTTTGTTGTCCGGCGGCACGGTGATGCCAGTTTTGGCTTTGATGGCCTTGAGCTGGCTGCCCCAGTCGGCCCATTCGGGCGGGCAGTTGTAGCAAATGGCGGTCTGGGCGCTGGCCCAAGTGGTGGCCGCCACGCCCACAGCAAGCAGGGCGGATTTCAGCACGTGTTTTAAAGGGGTTCGCATGTTGTTTCCTTAGTCAAGGGGAGCTGTGGCTAAAGCAAAGTCTTGAGGGGCGAGGCCACATGACTCCCCCTCAATCAATCGATGTGGCAAGGTCAGGCTGTCGGCAGCGCTGGGCAACTGGCCCTGGCGCAGGGCACTCAGCAGCACTTCGACACTGCGCTGGCCAATGTCTGCACTGGGTTGGTGGACGGTGCACAGTGTGGGCGTGAGGTCTCGGCCCACGGCAATGCCGTCGAAACCCACCACGCTCAAGTCTTCTGGCACACGAAGCCCGGTGAGATGCGCCGCGCGCAAGCAACGCAGCGCCAGCAAATCGTTAGAACACATCACCGCGCTGGGGCGTTGCCTGCTTTGCAGCACGGCGCACATGTCATCCTGCGCTGAATCCAAAAACGGCACTTCCAGCACCTCGCTCGACGCCAGGCCAAGGGCCTGCATGCCGCGAAGATAGCCGTCGCAGCGCTGGCGCGCGCGGTCTGAGGCACTGCGCTGCCCGGTGAGCATCAAGATGCGCCGGTGCCCCAGCTTGCCCAGGCGCAGCACCATGTCTGCAACCGCTTGTTCACCATCAACTGACACGCAAGAGTGAAGCGGGTGCCGGTTGTAGGCCAGCACATAGGGGTGGTTACGCTCAGTCAGCACTTGCAGGGCCGCAGAAGTCTGCGGATCAGCCACCACCAGGATGAGGCCATCGACGTTTCTGCTGAGCAACTGGGCAACCGCCTTGGATTCTTCTTCCACCCGGTAGGCGGTGGTGATGGGCGAGATGGCATAGCCTGCCATGGCTGCCGCCTGGGCAATACCTTCCAGGCATTCGGCAAACACGGGGTTGATAAGCGTAGGCAACACCACGCCCAGCACATGGCTGCGCTGGGTGCGCAAGGTGCGGGCGCTGGCGTTAGGCACGTAGCCCACCGCAGTGGCAGATGCGTACACCTTGTCCAAGGTCTGCTGCAAGACCTTGTCCGGGAAATTGAAAGCGCGTGACACCGTGGCAACCGATACCCCGGCGTGCTTGGCGACAGCATGGATGCTCAATGGTGTTCCTGAAACGATGTAATCGATTACATCAGAGCACCAAAGTGTGACACCGTGATGACAAATACTGTTTAGGAGAAACCCGGTGATGGCGCTATACGCAAGCCTGGGTTGGACCGAAAATGCTATCACTGAGATAGCAACAGGTATGCTGAAATGCCGTTTTTAATGCGGACATCGGCCGCTGGATTGCAGGACATACCAACAAAGCTGCACCGTGCCAACTCGTTTGGAAATATCGCGTTAGCGGCGACGGCAAGTTTTCCTACGCATCATTCGGTTTCCGGTCCCCGTGCATTTCTTCAGCTCGAACTGGCAATGAAATTAAAGCGAAGGCGGAATGCGTTGGCGAGTGCGCGTGACGGGCTGTCCGTTCAACTTGGCTGTTTGGCCGTTTTCTGAAGTTGAGGCAGGTATCGAAATTCAGCAATAGGCCAATTGCAGTCGCTCATCAGGTGATCAAGTAAGTTGGGAATACCGCGAATGCGAGTGCTCGTTCAACTCGATGGGAGGTCAAGTTTGAGCCGAAAGCTACCTTTACAGGCACCTCAAAAAGCTCAACTTAAGGATTAGAAGCTGTCGCAAAGCAACGACTGCCTCTTCTTCATAGACCTTCAATCGGAACCCGCAATTGCTTTGATGGCCAATACAGCGAGGAAATAGACAGTTGACATTGCTGCTGCCACTCCCGCAACAACGAGAAATGCCATCGCCAGCAAACCCGCATAACCACCGCCTGCGAAGACGCGATATGCCCAAATAGCCACGGCAATTGAGGGCAACGCGATTGCAGCAGAAACAAGAAGGTCGGAGAAATCCAATAAATACCTTCGTTGCCATGCGAAGTACGCTGGCCAAAGCGCTATTACGAAAAGCGGAAGCAATTTGATGAGCATATCGTCGAATACGTTGTTCGTGCCTGCATTATGCTGACCGCGTAAGGAGCTACGCAATTAGCTGTCGAACGGCCAAGGGCCACATCGAGGCGGGTCGCGTCGCGTCGCCAGGCGGGTTTAGGCCAATTGCAGTCACTCGTAGGGTGCCCTACTAAGTCAGGACTGCCGCGATAGCGGGCATTCCGCTTACGTCGCAATCAAAGGATTATTTGCTTCTTCTATGAGATTGCTTTTAACTTGTACGAGACTTGTTATCATTTTTGTTGGCGCTGCATGGCCAATAGTTCTTGTCATGTCCTATTCATCCGAAGCAGAGATGGAAGCTAAGCTCAAGTCATCAGATGAAGCAACAGATAGTGCAGCATGGAGACTGCTGCGATTTATTCATTACCATCGATTGACACTTGTATGGGTCGGATTGGTGTTACTTCTATTTGGATTACTTGCTTAGCTTGGCATCACCATTACAGCTAAGTTTGAAAGGCTGCAATCCGCCGGGGCTGTAAGTAGTTTTGTGTAAACGGTCTTTTGGCAGGAAACTGCCGT
>ERZ724524.12-NODE-12-length-126204-cov-8.048141_pt1 | contig 126204 bp, 119 predicted proteins | sample MGYA00376057_ERZ724524 | MGnify/ENA primary metagenome ERZ724524 (study PRJEB28724, sample SAMN07190888) | wastewater metagenome | isolation source: influent of sewage treatment plant in Hong Hong | place: USA: Christiansburg, Virginia | collected 2016-03-01 ...
TATCTTCTCCGTATGGGAATGGTATGCCCTACACACAAAATTTCTGACAGGCTCCCTGCCTGTTAAATTGATTGTTCACATCTCCACTTTGGCACACTGCGATGCCGATTGTTTGGGTGGAATCTCATCCCAATGCTGCATATTTCGGCCCGTCGTAGACCGGGTATGAAGCGTCAGATTGGTCGATAAGAATCCGCTTTAGGTCGGATTTCGGCCTTCCGCCGCAAAACCCCCTCTCGCACCGAGCTAACCCTCCCCCACGTCTGACTTCCCCCTCGTCACGGCTGTCTGCATGATGTCCTTCTCAAATAAACAACACTAATCAAATCCGAATTTTTGACAAATTTGGACCTCCTCATACACTTGCGTATCGCCAGCACACATTTGGTTTGACAACATGTCTCACACACCAAGCTGCTGAGTTCCCCCACTGATTGGAACTGACTTCGCATCGGGCTGATGCTTTTAAAGTCGGTATTGGGTCATGGCTGGCCACCTGGTTTTTTTCCTGACTTTGATTGCATTTTTTCAATCAACGGAGAAACAACCATGAACTCTCAAGTCACGTCTCGTCAGACGTCAACAGGCACACCTGTGCCCACCCTCCCCTCTGCTGCAGCAGCCGCTACCGTCGCTGCCGACGAAAAAGTCACCGGCAAAGCTTCAACCCCGCATCTCGACATCAACCTCGCTTCGCCACCTCAGGCAGGCGTCAGCGGGACCACTGGTCAAGAAATCGTCTTGATCCATCCCCGCAAGATTCGAGCAGGAAAGCTACCCAACAGGGTCGGATCCAGCTTCGAATCCGACAAGTTCAACGAGCTCTATCAGAGCATCATGAATACACGCGGCAACGTAGAACCCATTTCTGTGCGGCGAATTCCCGTGGATGCCAACGGGTGCGAATTCGAATTGATCTTCGGTGCGTGTCGAACACAGGCCTGCCTAAAGGCTCAGCTCGATGTACGCGCCATCATCGAAGCGCCCGACGACAAGCTCGGGGATCTCGCCACCCTCCACGAAAACCTGGGTCGCCAGGACCTGAGTCCGTTCGAGTTGGGACGACAAATCAAGTTCATCCTCGAATCCAAACAAGTCAAGAGTTTGCGCAGCCTCGCCGTTCAAATTGGTCGAGATGCCGGGGACCTTTCCAAGGCCGTTTCCATCGCAAACCTGCCCCCTGAAATCATCTCTGCATTCAAATCGCCGCTTGATGTGCAGTACCGATTTGCGAAGCAACTCACAGATGCCATTACGCATGCGCGCGAAGCAGTGTTGCAAGCCGCTCTGGAAATCCAGGGCCTGGACATCGACAGTCCCGAGCGCGAAAGCAAAAAAGTCTTTCAGCAGCTGATTGATGCAGCAAAACCAAAAGGTGTTGGACCGTCCAACACCCCCGTCGAACAGACGTTGTACGTCGGCGGCAAGTCCATTGGACGGATGAGCGTTGACCGAACAGGCCGGATACAAATCACCCTCGATGAAGTGCTGAACACGGCGCAAAAAAAAGCGCTCGCAGAAAAGATTTGCGGATTCATCGGCCGCGAACTGAATAAGCGTGATCGCTTGGACAGCAAGGCCAGCTCAAAGGACACGCCGCCAGCCACGGTAAGCGCCACTGCAAAAGCAAGAGCAAATGCAGCCGCAAACACAACGGCAAACGCAACCGGTGTGGAGGCCGCATGAGCCAAAGCATCAACGCAGCCATGACTTCGGAAACGAAAAAATCGGGAACGAAAGAAACGTCTTCGACACCTGACTTCGAAAACGAAAAAAAACACATTATCGAACGCCCCTCTGAGACGCCATTTGCACCGTTCGATAATGTGGGACGGCTTGCACCTGAAAGGGGCAAGTTGCGTAGCAAAGTCCCTCCCGATGGGCCAGAAGCAAGGGTCGTGACAAACGGCGAGATTGCCTCGCAATCGATGCCGGTTGGCGCGAGCCTTGCTGCTGGCCCAGCGCAAAGGCAGGCACCGCCTGCCGTTCATCACGAAGACGAAATTGACTTCGAAAACGAAAACATCGTTCCCGTGCTCCCCACGGACCACGCGACCGATATCGGAAAGAGGCTTAGCCAATCAGCGATTTTGACGATCAAGGCGGCACGAGCCATCGTGAAGAGTGACACCGAAGCGAGAAATCGACGCCAAGATACGCCGCCTTCCGCCAATACCCTTGCGGATTACCGCAAGAAGTTAACGCTGCTCGACGCACTTGTTGAGAACAATCACACCGTGATGGCGTCGCCGGCTGTGGTGGCGCTCATGCCCTACTCCAGCCGCAAAAGCAGCTTTTACGCGATGAAGGCGGCCCTGCGTTGGCGCGTCCTCAGTCAAATAAAGACGCTGCTCGCGGCTCAAGATGAGGCCCAGCGAACCAAGAATTGGGGTACCAATTTTGACGAATGCATTGACACTTTGGGATTTGCCGTTCGGCAGTTTAAAGAACTCGATGCGGCAACTTTCGAAGAATGCCAGGTCTGGTCGAGCAAGACAACGCTCCAGCCCCGCTCAAAAAAGCACACGCTTCTTAAATTACGGGACAACTGGAAGAAGCAATTCCTCGAGCAGAACGACAGGTCACCGACCTACCGTGCACCGGGATTGCTCATGTGCCTGTGCGGATTCAGACCCGAAGAACTTCGAAAAGGTGTGACGGTGACCCTCAAAGGCGATCACATCGCGGTAAAAATCTCGGGTGCCAAAGTGCGCAGAACCTCTGGACAGCCCTGGCGAACGTTTCAATTGGAACGGTCAGCGTTCCCAAATTGGTTTATGGATGAGTTATCGGCGACGGGTGAGCAGACTTATTCGGCTAAAACTGATGCCTTCCGGGTGCATGTGAAACGGATATCTGAAAAGTTGTTCCCCAGGAAAAACAAGAACGGTGAGTTTTTGGTGAAGCTCAGCCCCTATGTTTTTCGGCATTCCGTGGCAACCGACTTGCGGCAATCGGGTTGGGACACAGCGGACATTGCCGGCGTTCTTGGTGAAAAAACAGCCGACACGCAGAGGCATTACGGTCTTCGCAGCTACCCCAAAGGCAAAGCACCGAAGAAATCTTCGATCATTCGGGGCTCGCTCCAGACTGTGCGGTCGGTACGCCCTGCAAATACAGCGGGTTTAGCAGTGGCGCAGCGATCGAGCGCGAAATCTCGGTTGAAGAATTCTCGTTCGCCAGGTGCGCGATAGCTACTTCTTGCCCTGCATTTGTACTGGCAACGGCGACGGCGCTGGTGCAATGCAAATTGACTCTTGTCATCTTGCAGGACTAGGCCCACCACGATTCTTCTGTTTTAAGTCGTGGTGGGCTGCTTTAATTTGCGAATCGGTATGGCCGCCTCGGTTGATTGACGAGATCGAAGGCGGCCTGCAAATAATCTTGGTGCTCGCGAAGGTCTTTACCCGTGGTGTAAATCACGCCGGGTCCAAAGGTTTGCATGCGCGCGCGCCAAACAGAATTGGGCAACATGACCCGCATACAGTCGGAGGTTTCATGACTGTTGATCTCGATCACCCTGCCCGCGTAATCAAAGGCGGCAACTGCGTCCCAAGCTTTTGTGATCCCAACTTTCAAATCTTGGCGGACAAAACAGGTGGGGCACAGGCTTAAGTTCCAACCATCGATGGCCCTGGGCTTGCCAGGGCTGCCGCAATGACGGCAGGTGGATGCGGCTCTGGCTGTGAATTTCTTGCAGATCCGGTCGAGCACTGGATCAACTGGCTCTCTAGGTAACGCGAACCACTGGCCCATTTCTGCGTCTCCGATCACACTGAAATTTGCCCTTGCAGGACAGTCTACGGACCAGAGTTTGCTGCGGAACTCATCAAAAGCGGTTTGCCAGCCCAAGGGAACCCAGTCGATTTTCTTGTCGAGGTCTTTCAGGCTTTTCTGAAACGGCGTGAGCACCTGAGTTTGGTCTGTGCCAGGGTTTTGGATTGTCATCTTGTTCTCCTCGGTATCAGTAACTTTTGGATTTGATTGGTGAAAATGGGATGGAAGTTTCTACGTAGAAACTTGAGCAGTGGTCAATGAATGAAACCGATTGCCGGACGGATTTGTTCGACGTCCCACCCTAGTGCGGCTTCGATGTCAAAGACTTCGATGTGGTTACGCCCGGCCAACACTGCCGAGGAATAGGAATTGATAAGCAGTTGCCTGATTTTTCTGGGGGTTTGGGTTTGCACGGAAGCGATCACGTCCTCAGAAAGTGCCTGTTCAAAGTGCGGAGCCCAGTCTTCTGAGATCATCAAATCGGCATGGATGCTTAAAACGACGGCTCGCATTTGCGCTGGGCTTGGCGGCTCGATTTCGAAAATCTGGAACCGGGAGCGCAGTGCAGCATCGATTTCGAAAACGGAATTGCAGGTTGCAATCCAAGTAATTCTTGAAGCATCGAGTTGAAGTGGAATTGATGCATCAATAAACTGTTTGGCTGTGAGCGGTTCCAGCAGGTTCAACATGAAACCCAGGCCGTCGTTTTTCTCGGCCGGTCGAAACTTTTCGATCTCATCTAGCAGAATGATTGGCGACATGCATTCGCCTTGCAGGGCTTGCCAGAAGCGACCGGGGGAGCCGGTGGTGTAACGAATGTCCAAGCCGGTCAGTGAGAATCCGGCCGAAATGGATGCCATGTCGATTTTGACGATGGGCACATCTAATAATTTGGCTACGGATTGCGAATAGGCGGTCTTGCCGACGCCTGGCGGACCAGCAAGCAGTATCGGTGGTAGCTGGAGCAGTTGGTTGTCAGCGACCCGATTCAAAGCAAGCCGACGTCGATATGCATCGGTCACTGAGTCGAAATTTGGGAAGGTTTTCAGTAGGTTGGCGAGGTGAGAGGGTTCGGGGGCACGCGCCACCCGGCGGGTGGGGCCATTCAGTTCTAGTTTTTTGATGTGCTGAGCTACCATGATTCTCAGGTCGGATGACACGGTTTTCGACCACTCTTTGAGTTGTTCGAAATCGGCTGGGCTGAAAAGTTGACGCTTTGCGGGCGCTGATTCTGCGGCTTGTGCAGCGGACAATTCGTCTTCAGCGAGGACGGCGGCTTGCTGGGCGCGCGTTTCATCCAAAGTTTTATGGGCGGCTTGGATGATTCTGCGGAGTTCATCGCTGATCAAGGCGCCATCGCGGGAGGCGGGACGGTTTCTACGTAGAAACTCGGTTTGAACTTGGCCATGGTTGCTGGGTGAATTCATTCTGATTTCCTTCCTACGACTTTTGGTTATTTCATGTTGCGGAGTTTTTTGTAAGCGCGTTCCCGCTCGACCCAGACGCTCGGTGGATGTCCTTTTGGACCTGGATGAACATTAAATGAACAATTTTCATAAGCCTCAATCGCAACAAGTGCCTCGGGGCGTTTTCGACCAAGGTATGGCAGCAAGACTTTGAGGCAGCGATGAGCGTGCTGGTCGCAAATATTGAATGCATCAACATCTCGATTCATCTTCACGGTTCTTTTTAGACGGTGAAGGCGCGCTTCCACACCGAGGGCGGCGGCCACACGCTCGAGGCTTGCCCGATGGTTTTGAGTGATATTCAAGATCAACCGATAGGTCGGGTTCTTGCGCCCTGGCAAATGAGTCTTTGAGATGTGGATGCAGCCCTCACCATCAACAAACCCAGCCGTCCATGCAAGCTCAATTAACTGGATATTGGCGCGCGAATTCGACGAAAAATGACATTCGCTTGATGAAATATCAGATTTGAAATCTTCGTCCTTTGGTGCGTAGTTCATATTGAAACTCCTTTAGTAATTACGACAAATAAGGCATATATGAACTGTATGCAACTTTTACGCTACATGCAAATTTGTAGAATAAAAGCTCCAAATGTGTTGTATTTGAATCACACATACACGTGATACGCTACGTCGACGAAGTAATTCAATCCAGGGCAATAAGATGATTCGATTCAAATTAGCTGAACTACTGATCGAAAAATCATTCAACGAAGGCCGCAAGATTGAGTGGCAAGAGGTCTCGTCTAAATCTGGACTTCATCGAACGACGATTTCCAGAATGTTGAACGTGCGTGGCTACAACGCATCCACATCAAATCTTGATTCACTGTGCAAGTATTTCGGGTGCGAGCTGGGGCAGCTCGCCGTCTACATACCAGATTCCGAGCTGGACGTCCCCGTCGAAAAGTCTTTTAGAGGACCGAAATCGGCTTTACGAAAAGCTGACGGAGAACCAATTGAAAAGGCCAAATGACTTTTACTAGATGGTCAACCTGGTCAATGAAGCCCCATCCCAACATCGGCAGCGGCGATTCTTCCCGCTCGGATAATTTCACGGACACTATCGCTTCGACACCATGCGTCAACCATGTCCGCCCACGCTTGAAGCATGACTCGCCGTTGCTCGCTATATTCGGCCTTGTTATAGATGGACCGAACATCGCTTTCTTCATGTGCCAGGCATTTCTCAATCCAGTCCCGGTTGAAGCCCGCTTCGTTGAGCAAGGATGATGCGGTTCTGCGCAAGTCATGCACACTGAAGCTGGCGAATTCAGCGCCACCAGCACGAATGTGTTTGACGGCGGCGTCAATCACCCGATTGAGGGTGGCATCGCTGATTGGAAGCTTGAGGTCATAACGGCTGGGGTGAAGATACTTTGAGGCTTCAAAGCATGTTTTGAAGGTGACGAGGATGTCCAGCGCCTGTTGGCTCAGATAGACCACCAAAGGTTTTTTGGCCTTCATGCGCATCGCCGGAATTGTCCATGTGGCGGCTTCAAAATCGATTTCTGACCATGTGCCGCCGACGAACTCACCTTTACGCACCATAGTCAAAAGGACAAACTTGACGGCAAGACGGAGGGTTGCGGTGGTTGCAGTTTCGTCGAGTGCAAGGAAGAACTGTTTGATTTCTGCTGGAGAAAGTGCGCGATCTCTCGCCTTGAATATGGCGATGTCACTGGGACGAATGCTTTCAGCAGGGTTTTTTAGGTCGAGAGTTTTGTCTTTGGTATGAGCGAACCTGAACACCAGCAAGACGATTTCACGTACTTGAATGGCTGGCGCTGGCGCACCGCGTGCTTTGATTTTTTCACACAAAGCCATGAGGGCGGTAGGCGTAATCTCTTCCAACTTGAGCTTGCCGAATGGCCCCACAACATCGCGGTTATAGATGGAGCGGCGCATGGCAAGTGTTGAGTCTGCCAGTTTTGCCCCGTTGTTGGGGTCGGACTTGTCCGCGAAATAGCGTTCAGCCCAACTACCAAAGGTCAATGACTCGGCTATTTGAGTGCGTTTTTCTGCTTTGGCTCGGGATGGTGACTCACCCTTCTCCACACTGCGGCGGGCGTCAGCAAGCAACAATCTCGCTTCTGCCAACGTAAGGCTGATGCCGTATTCAAGCTCGTCAAGTTCTCTCGCCGCCTTCGAGGAAAGATTTTCGTCATAGCGGCCAATGGTCAGAGTTTCGCGCCGACCATTAATACGATAGTCGTACCGGAACGACTTGGTGCCTGTTATCGAAATAGAAACGTACATACCGTCTCGGTCAGAGACTTTGAACACTTTGTCGGTGGGCTTTAGCTTCTTTAGCTCGGTATCGGTCAACATGTCGGCTCCTTTCTTACCGCCATTCTGTACCGTCAGACCACCTGTCGGTACAAAATTGACGCTCCACTGGCACCTGACATTTACCGTCATTTAAACCGACAAATATGACTGGCTTTCACTGTACGGTATTGGACGACTATGGATGACAACTCGTTGATTTATCGAGAGATTCAATCGCAGAACAGGATGTCAATGGACGGTGCGGGACAATTATGAATTATTCCCACTCAATTATCAATGAGCGAGAAAAATCCAATAACCACGAGGGTTTCATATCTACTCCCATAGCCGATGCCATGAAAAATACCATACCTAAGTCAATCATTCGGCGCGCCCCTCATCTAAGGCAGATTTTCCCGCCGCGTCCAGCACACTAGGCCGCACCACGATGGCCTTGAACAGATTGCCGGCTCGATCATCGATGAGTTCGATCTGCGGCCACGCTCGCAATGAGCGCAGCAGGCCGCTGCCCAGACCGCGATAAGGAAGTAGCTTAGCTGCGAAAGAGGCCAGGATGGGGTTGCGCATATTAGAGTTGCCGGCCTTGATGTTCTCAATGGTTAGATTGTTGGGCAGATGACCGGGGCTGATGATTTCGATCCGATCCGCATAGACCAGCACGCGCACCGGAGCGCTGATGAAGTAGTCGCGATGTATGAGTGCGTTGGCGACCAGCTCTTCCCAGACGATGCGGGGAATCTCGGGCTGGCCCTGGGAATTGAACCCTTGCTCGCCCTGCGCCGCGCGGGTGTTGGCGACGATGAAGCCTAGCGTCTGCTGGAAGACATCGGCCAGCTTACCGGTGATGTCGCGGTTGTCGATGTAGCGCTCGTCCTCAATCTGTGTGCCAACAAAGGCGACAGCCTTGACGATGAACGCAGGCAGCGCGTACTGCGGCGCCTTGGCGAACAGCAGACTGCCCGCCACATTGAGCTGCCCCCGGTTCATCAGGTTCATGTTGGTCAGCAACTGCGGCAGCGGCTGGTTGTGCTGGGCAAGTGGCTCGCTAAATTGCTGCTCGAAGAAGCCTCCAAAATAGGGCATGTCCACATCGCCTGCGCCAAGACCAGCAACGGGCGTTTCATCGGCATGCACCAAGCCTGCCTGCTGGAACAGGCGCTGCAGTTCCTCGCGTGAGGTGGCGCGGCGCTTGTCTGAACCATTTTTAACCCAGATGGTGCCGTTCTTATCCATAAAAGGCTTGCTGACGCCTTCTGGAATGGAAACCACCATCACCGTGCCATTTGGGTGCAGCACGTTCTCCGTGAGCGGATTCACTGCCGGGCGAACGTTTTGGGATGCGCTGTTTGAAACAAGCTGGTTCAAGCGGTCAACATCGGCACCTGACAAGCCAAGCACAGAGCCATCGTTTTGAACGCCGATAAAAATCTTCCCACCAACAGTGTTGCTGAAGGCCACGATTTCGGCAGCCAGGGCATCCGCATTGGTAAAGTTCTCCTTGAACTGCTGGTGGCTATCCTCGCCCCGGCTGAGCAGGTCAATCAGCTCTGTAGTTTCCATAGGTTGTAAACCTCTTTCCGACGGTTGAAGGCTTCCTGGCCTCCCTCCATAATGTTGATGATGGCTTCCTGTACCGGGCTGGCGTCGATGCTACCGCTTCGAGTGGCGACCTTTTCATCTTGGTACTGGCAGGCATGTACCTGCTCTGCATCACCTAGCACTGGGAAGTTGGCGTTGTGGGTGGCGAAGATGAATTGGGCGTGGGGTTTCATCTCGCGCAGCAGCTTGATTACGTCGTCGTAGATGGTCTGGTTGTCCAGATCATCTTCCGGCTGGTCGATGATGATGACGTCGTTCTGCCGTTGACTGAGCACATACAACAGCAGCGCCGAAGCACGCTGCCCGAGCGAGTGGTGCTTCAGCTCCTTGCCGCGATAGCGGATCACGAAGCGGTTGGGCACCTGCCAAGTGACGAACTCGACCAAGTTCTGCATAAAGGTTTTCTCGAAGACCTCGGGGGTGCTGCCGGCCCTGGCCAAAGCTCCAGGTAGCGCACGGAGGAGGCCTCCGAAGTCGGCATAGTCCTCCATGACTGCGCGCAAGGTGGATTCGCGGATGTTGCTGCCCTTGAAGAGCTGCTGCATAAAGTTGATTGTGGTTTCCTTGTCGCCCTTGAAGTCGGCTTCGATCTGCAAGGCAGTGTGGCCAGCGTTCACTCGGTCCAGCTCCACCTTGATGGTATTGAACTCGCGTAACCAGAGTTCGTTGAGCTTGTCGATCTCGGCAAACAGTGAATCGCGGATGCTGGTCTGCTGTGACTCCTGCTTGGCCAGTGCCTCCAGCATTTGCTCTGCCTTGGTCTTGCGCTGCTGCTGGGCCAGGAAATCGTCTGGCTGGATGGCAGTCATGCCGGTTTGCTTGAGTTCCTGCGCCAGTTGTCGCTCGACGTGTGCGAACTCTTCCTGAAGGCTCTTGCTTGCGTCTTCAAACTCGCCCTGTTTGGTCTTGAGGCGACCTGCAATGGCGCGCGCTTCTTGCTCGATCTGCTTAAGCTGATCGACCTTGACAACGAGGCTGGAGAACTCGGCGTAGTAGGCGGTGAAGAAATCCGGATTTTGCTTGGAAACGTAACTCGTCGCATTGCGCAACTCGTCCTCATGCTCGGCGATCAGGCTTCCCAAGGCGAGGGTGAAGTTGTCTGCTCGCTCCTTCATGCGGGTGAGTGCTGTGGCGTCCTGCTGGAAGCCAAGGCGCTTTTGGAGCTTGTCGGCGACGCCGTGCTCAGCGAACTTGGTCAAACGGAAGTTGGCATCATTGAGTTGGGTCGCGAAGTCGCGCTTGAGTTCGGCGGTGTTGCTGAGCTTGAGCCAGCGCTGAGCAGCTTCGCGCACGCGCTGGCGTTGGGCTTCGATTTCGTCACGCAGTACACGCAGCTTCTCGCCAACCAGCTTTTCCACCAGGTCGGTCTCGAAGCCTTCACCGGTACTGGAGAGGTCTTTTTGCCCGAAGTAGATCGGGCGGCGCAGCACGGTTTCCCGGATTGACACGCCGGGTTGCAACTTGCCGGCTAGATAGACGTTCGGCGCTTCACGGAAGATACGGGAGATAGTGAATTCCTGCCCGTACACATCGCAGGCCATCAGCGTTACCTTGCCGCCACTGCCCAGGGTGTGGCGTATCAATTCATCTTTGTACTTGGTGTCCTGTGACTTCTCGCCCCGTGGAATATCGAGGGCATAGCGCACCGCCTCCAGTATGGACGACTTGCCGCTACCCCGGATGCCTATGAGCGTGTTGAGTTCTGGTGAGAAGTGCAGTGTCTGCCCATCGAGGATGCCACCGTCGAAGTGGATGCCACGGATGTGCGACGCCTGATGTTTGGACGGTTCCGTAGCCACCCGCGCAGCGGAATCGCTCAAGGCAAATTTAACCGCCTCGAAGGACAGCTCGCCCAGCTTCAAGTAACTGGTTTTTCCCCGGCCGATTTCATCGATGCACTTGGGGTCGCTGCCCTCCAGTTCGGCGGGGTACCAGCTCTGAAGCCAGCTTTGAATCTTGGTGCGGCAAGGCTTGTCTTTGCCTGCGCCGTCGTGCGTGCGAACCTTCTGAAATGCCAGCGTTCTGCGCCGGAAGAACTCGTTTTGCCCCAACTCAGTGAGTCGGCCGCCATCCAGCTCCGCCCACAAGCCACTCGGTGCTTCGACATGGGCGAAGACGAGAAAGAAGTCGCGATGATAGCTTTCCAACTTCTTGATCGTCTCCAGAAGTGACCAAGAGGTGCGGCCGTTCTCCTGCTCGTACTGAGCGGGCGTTTTGCCTTCGAATGCGCTGGTCAGGAAGGGGTTGATGTAGTTGTGTTCATCAATCCACTGGTCTGAGAACACAACGAGCGTGTGGATGCCATTGGCCCCGTCGTTGACCGACAACTCGACGCCTGGCAGCAGCGCAATTCCCTTCTTTTGGGCTGTCTTTCGCAACGCTTTGAACTCATCGAAGTCAAACTTGTTGTGATTGGTGATGACGCCCACCCGAATGCTCGCTTTCTCCAGCGCATCCACATAGTTGCTGTTGTAGAAGTTGTCATCGGCAGCGTATTTGAACTCGCGGTCTGCACGGGTGTGCAGATGAAAGTCTGCGCGAATCCACTGTGCCCCTTCTGCGAAGACAACGGATCGAGCCCCTGACTGCTTTGGCGGCAGACTTTCCATCATGGTTCCTCCTTATAGTGTGTCCGCGCGTAGCCCACCAGTCGAGCGGTCTTAGGATCATAGATAACCTCGGTAATCGAGCCATCTCGGATGCGCTGAACAGCTTCGTCAATCACGTGGATCGGCACCAAGAACCATTCCCTTGGCCTGACCGGGTGTCCAAAGCGATCTTCGATGGTCAAGTCGAGCTGTGCAGCGCCGAACAAGTTATGGAAGATATTTTCCAGTTTGACGCGATTCAGGTTGTGGAGCTTGTAGGTGGCAACCACCTCCACGCCAGCCAGCAGGTAGGTTGCATCCTTTTCAGCGCCTGCAATGCGGTTCTCCACGCTGCCGCCTGTCACACCTATCTTGTGAATCAACTCACGGTGTTCGGCGACGAATGGATGACTGGAGAGGCTACGCAGCACGTAGATAGCTCCGGTTTCAATGTCATCAGACTCCGACGCATCACCGAAAAGCGGTCCCATATCGGAGTCGGATAGACGCCGGCCTGTCTCGTCCTTGTATAGCGCTCGTTGCAATGAGCGCCGGAGTAAGTTGCTTTCCGTGCCATTGGCATATATGACGCGCAAGCGCGCGTCGCTCTCGCCATTCGGGGCCTTAATTGTTTCGCCAACTTCCGCCACATATGCGAGCTGGCCGCCAACGATGAAATAGTTGCCGTCCGCCACGCTCGCATCGCGACCAAAGCGCAGTGCCTTGCGCACGCCTGACTTCAACTCTTGCTCAGCTCGCTCAAACAGTGGCTGGAATCGCTCAAATTCTTTACAGGGAGTACGGTCTGCAACATCTTCGGCCGCGCGCTTTTCAACACTTGAGCGGACGTACCGCAGCACGGTAATGTCGTTGTCGTCGGCTGGTTCGGTGCTAACACCCAGCTCGGCTAGCAAGGCGTCTTCATCCAAGGCATCAACATCGGTACTCATCACCTCGACACCCGCCAGCAGCCCCGGAGCGTCCAGCTCTGCCAGAAGGGTCCGCGCTTCCGGCAGCTTGCGCAACTGATCCAGCCTCACGGCATACAGGCGCTCGAAGATGTCGCCAACCTCGCCATGTTGCGGGGCGCGTCCGTACGCCTGATGGAAACGCAGGATGTCTTCAAAGCCCGCGATTATGCGTTCTTCGCGCGGGGTGCGGCTTGAGGCTTTGAGAGGCGTCGCGTCAACGCCCAATGCATCCAGCAGTTCGTCGTCATCCAGATCAGCCATTGCTAGCCTCCCCTTGAGCCCGCGCAGCCTTGGCCTGTGCGCGGTAGCGCGCAAAGGCAGCCACGCCTTCAGCCATGCGCTTTTCCCAAGCGTCGGCCGAATTGATGTCGGGCAGGCGGCCACGCTCGTTCTTGAACTGCAAGGCCCGCTTTGACAGATCGCGGGCTTCGTCCTCAGGGATGCTCACCTTCTTCGCCGCAATGGCGGCTTGCACCTGGCGCAGCGACTTCTCGTCCATTGCCTTGGCCAGCACCGAATAGGCTGCGTCAAAGGGGTTGATGCTGTCGATCAGGTCGATATCCAGGTCACGCACGTTGACGAACTTGCGCACGCCGTCCAGCAAGGCAGTGCTGCCCTGCACCGCACCGCTGCCGCCAGCGTCAGCCTGGGCCAAGGCCAGCTTGGCCTGTTGGGTGATGTTCATGGCCGCGATGGCGTGCTGCCGGATGGCCTCTTGGTCACTCTCGCTAAGCTCTGGATAGCGCTCGCGCACAATCTTGCCCATGCGCAACTGCGTCAGTTCTTCGGGCAAGGTGTTTTCCTTGTCGAACAGCCCGCGTTCCAGCGCGTTCTTGTCCTGTAAGAAGCTGGTGACCACCTCGTTCAAGTCTTCCTTGCAGATGCGAGTGGCCTCGGGCGTCTCTGGCTTGGCCAGGCCGTTGATCTCGACGTGGTATTGGCCCGTGGCCTCGTTCACGCCAACGTTGGTACCTCCCTCCTGGTAGCCCTCGCCGCCGTTGTAGACAAAGCCATCCTGGGCGCCCGCATTCTTGGGCGTGAACTCGTAGCGCGGTGCCAGAACCTGCTCCATCAGCAGGCTGGCCGAGATAGCCTTGAGCATGTCGTTCACAGCCTCAGTCACTGCGGATTGCTCGGCCGTGGGCTCCGCAATCAGGTTAGTGAAGCGCGAGCGCTCCTTACCCTTGGCGTCACGCGTGGCGCGACCGATGATCTGCACGATCTCCGTCAGGCTGCTGCGGTAACCAATGGTCAGCGCGTGTTCACACCAAATCCAGTCGAACCCTTCCTTGGCCATGCCCAGCGCAATGATCACGTCCACATGGTCGCGGTTGTCCTTGTGCGCGGGGTCTTTCAGCGCACCCAGCACTCGGGTGCGCCGCGCCGCGTCGCTGTCATCCACCAGATCAGCCACCTTCAAAATGCGGCCGCCATTGGTTGCCACCAAGTGGAAGCCTGTGGCTGGGTCCACGCCCGTCCACTCCCCCAGCCCGTGCATGATCTCGTCCACCTCACGTTGCTTGTCCTTCAGGCTTTCGCGTGCGTTGACGTTGGGGATGTGGACGATGGTCTTCAATGCAGGGTCCAGCACCTTGGTGACGGCATCAACATACGGCCCGGTGTAGAAGAAGTAGCCGATGTCCAGCGACTTGAGCCACTGGTAGCCATTGAGCTGTTCGTAGTAGGTATAGGTGATCGTCTCGAACCGCGACTCATCCGCAGGGCCTAGCACTGCCTCGCTGTCGCCACGAAAGTAGGAGCCGGTCATGGCCACCAGGTGCACCTTGTCGCGTGCGATGAAGGCACCCAACTGGCTGCCTAGCACGTTGTCCGGGTTGCTGGAGACGTGGTGAAACTCATCGATGGCGATCAAGCGGTTGTCGAAGACCGCGATCCCCATCTCTTCCACCGCGAAGCGGAAGGTCGCGTGCGTGCAGACGAGCACCTTGTCGTTGCTGGTCAAGAACTGGCGCACCGCGCCCACCTTGGATTTGGCTGCGCGGGGCTCGTCACCACCTGGCGCGTTGCACAGGTTCCATTGCGGGGCCACATGCCAGTCCCAGTAAAAGCCGAACCGTGTCAGGGCTTCATCCGCAAAGCTGCCGCCGATTGACCGCTCAGGCACCACCACGATGGCCTGTTTCAGCCCTTGGTTATGCAGTTTGTCCAGCGCGATGAACATCAGCGCGCGGGACTTGCCCGAAGCTGGAGGCGACTTGATCAGCAGGTACTGCTCACCACGCTTGGCATAAGCGCGCTCCTGCATGGCGCGCATGCCCAACTCGTTGGCTTTGCTGGATGCGCCTGTGCGCGCCGTGGCGATGGACACTGACGGAACGGTGTAGGCATTGGTCGGATTGCTGGCGTGATCGCTCATGATGTTTTCTTTCTTCCCTTAGCTACCTTCGCGGCGGGCTTGGCCTTCTCGACCGCAGTCATCTTGGTATAAAGCTCAAACAGCTTCTCCAGCCGCTCGGTGTCGTTTTTGAATCGGCGGCCGATGTAAATGCGCTCCAGCACCTCGTCATTGCGCTCGTGGGCGTGACGCAGGTTGTCCGGCATAGCTTCGGCGTCGTATAGCTCGGCGATAGTGGCGGGGAAATGCGCCTCACGGGCCAGCAGGATTTCTTCGGCACAAATGGTCAGGTCGGTCTTATTCTGCTCGGTAAGCAGCGGAACCGGGAATGTATTCCAACCTAAGGTGTTGGAATAGCGGAAGTCAGTTTTCAGCTTACCGCAAACGGTGCCAATCCAAACCAAGTGCAATCGCGAAGCGATAAGGGCGAGATTCCAAAGAGGAGCGTCATAAAGGGCAAAGGCGCTGTCACTAACGATTGCATCATAGGAAAGCAATCCCACCGGCAAATAGAAACGCGATTCTGATGAAACTCTTGGAACAATGAGCGTGCAACTCGTTCCCACATACGTTCTCTGGAACTGATGCGATCTGTCCGCGATATCTCTGGCAGTCTTTCCGCCATTTAGACGCAGGCTCCGAACGGCGCGAATTCGTTGGGCGATTGGTTCTATGGACTCTGCTTCGGCCAAGTGCCGATCTTCGATCCAAAAGCAGTAACGTTCAAGTCCTCGAATAAATTCGGCGGAGCCGTAATTTCGGCGGACGAAGCGGGCTCGCTGTGCCGGAGAAATCTGCAATGTATCCAGCTCGTATCGAGACAGAAGCAAATGCCCCCCGTCTATAGGTGTGTTGCCAAAGGTCATCTCACTTTGCGGCCCGAGCGGCTGGCTCACCTTCTCCACCATGACCCCTTGACCTGCAACGAGGTACGCGTTTATCTGTGAGCATTGGCGTTCGATGATTTGACCTACAGCGTCCAGCGAGAACAGTCGGCGAGGGCTGCGTGGCTGGGTCGAGATCCCAACGATAATTACAGTGACTCCAGCATTGTGACTTGCCAGGTTGGCCCATTTGAACGAGGTATGCGCAAACGCAATGCTGCTCCCAGAACCAAAAATTAGCGGCCAGAGAATTGCCACCTGCGCACCCTGGCATATTGAGTTCGTGGACACAAAAGCAGAGCTGCATTGAGTTTGCATGCCGTAATTTGCTGCCTTAATGAACCAGCCCGCGACATAATCGAGCGACTTCCAGTTCTCCACGTTTTTGAAGAGAACCTCCAAGTCTGTTTTCTGCTCGTCCTCTTGCCCTCGCGCACCAAGATATGGCGGATTTCCACAGATAAAGGTCTCACCCCCTTCGTTCTTGAAATCCATTTCTGTTTGATTCAGCGGCGCACCAAAAAGATCGTCCGCCACTAGCCGAACACCGATGCCTGTGGGCGGGCAGATGCTCAACCAGTCCAATCGCAGAGCATTGCCGCAAACGATCCAGTTTTCCGCATCGAGTGGAAGAAATTCCGCCAATGCGTCTTTCTGGCCTCGATACAGCACATCACACTGAAACTCGGCAATGATGAGCGCCAGCCGGGCGATTTCGGCCGGGAAGTCGCGCAACTCGATGCCCCGAAAATTGGTCAGCGGGATCTCGCTGCCCAAGTGCAATTCACCCCTGAGGCGGTTGATTTCCGCCTCAATCTCGCGCATCTGCTTGTAGGCAATGACCAGAAAATTGCCCGAACCACAAGCCGGGTCGAATACTCGGATGCGAGACATGCGCTTGCGCAGGTTCAGCAGCTTGCGCTCGTTGTTACCGGCCTCGGCCAACGCCGAGCGCAGGTCGTCCAGAAACAGCGGATTCAACACCTTCAGGATGTTGGGAACGCTGGTGTAGTGCATGCCCAGGGCGCCGCGCTCTTCATCGTCGGCCACCGCCTGGATCATGCTGCCGAAGATGTCGGGATTGATCTCGCGCCAAGTCAGGGCGCCAGCGTGCAACAAGTAGGTGCGCGCCATGCGCGTGAAGCGCGGCACCTCGGTGCTGCCAGAGAACAGGCCGCCGTTCACGTAGGGGAAGCCGTTGGCCCAGTTGGGCAAACGTGGCATGGCGGTGGCGCGGTCGACCACCTTGATGTTCATAGCGCGGAAGATCTCGGACAGCACCTCGTGGGTGTTGCCGCCATCGCTGGCGCTCATCTGGTCCACGGTCTGGGTGAACAGGCCGGTGCCGTTGAAGATGTCGGTGTCTTCGGCAAAGAAGCAAAACACCAGGCGCGCCATGAAGTGATTCATGTCGCTGCGGCGCTCGTCCGTAGCCCAGGCTGCGTTCTCGCGCAGCAGTTCGACGTAGAGCTTGTTCAGGCGCCCCGTGGCGCGCACGTCGATTGGGTTGTCCTTGATCTCCTTGATGGTGGAGATGCCGGCCAGTGGCAGCAGGAAACCGAAGTGGTTCGGGAAGTCTGGGAAGGCGCTAGCGATGGTTTCGCCGCTGGCCAGATCTTCGGCCTCCAGGGCCTGGCCATCAGTAGCGAGGATGAACTTGGCCTTGGCTTTCTTCGTGGCCGGGCTGGCGCGTAGGGCTTTGAGCGCGTCGCCAACGCCCCCCGCTGCGCAAACCGCAAGGTGGATGTTGTTGCGCAGGAGCACGCCGCCGGCCACGTCCGAGGCATTGTTGTTTCCCGTGCGCAGGCGCTTGAGGGTGGTGTCCTTATTACCGAAGGCGGCCAAGAAGGCGTAAGGGAACTCCGCCACGTCGAAGGGCTGGAAGGCTAATTCTGAAAGGGCCTGTTCGATTTCTACTGCGTTCATGGAGCATCTTGCCTATGTAGCGCCTTCCCGTTCGCGTCCGGCTGAGGCTCATCTGCCGAAACGCCACTACGGGGGGCCACCTTATAAATAGTTGTCCGTGAGACCTTGTAGCGTTCCGCGATCTGGCCGACTGGGATGGTCGGATCAGACATCAGACGCTTGATCTCCCTGATCTGTCGCGCATCCAGCTTCGGTTTGCGTCCACCAACGCGGCCGCGAGCGCGTGCTGCGACCAAACCTGCCCGAGTCCGTTCGCGAATCAGGTTGCGCTCAAACTCTGCTAGCGCCGCGAATACATGGAAAACCAATTTTCCAGCCGCGCTGTTGGTCTCGATCTTCTCGGTAATGCTCTCGAAACCAATCCCTTTTTCTTCCAACCCGGCGACGATGTGCACAAGGTCCGGAAGACTACGCCCCAGCCTATCCAACCGCCAAACCACGAGGGAGTCGCCCGCTCGTAGCGCCTTCAGACAATGGTCAAGCTCATGGCGAGCTGCTGTCTTGCCGCTTGCCGCTTCTTCATAAATGGACTCGACCCCCGCCAGGCGTAAGGCATCGCGCTGCAAGTCTAGGTTCTGGTCATCGGTCGAAACACGGGCATAGCCGATCCGTTGATTCATGAACAGTTACCGGACGTTGAAAAATTGATGGGAATTTTAACAGATTGACGCGCTTCTGGCAGCCATTAAGCATGAATTAGGCGCGAGTTCAGAAAACGACCGTTTTATGGACAGCCTGCTTAGGTGTTTGTGGCGCGCACGACCGGCAGGCCAAACAAGCGACCCCAAGCATCAAGCGCCTGTCCTTGAATCACAGGAATGCTTGTCTCACGCGCCCACCAGTCATTTGCCGCACCCACGATCAAATCAGGATCGTTCGTCATGCTGACCAGGAGCGGAAACACTAGCAGCTGTTCGTAGCAGATCGAGTAAGCCACCTTGCGGCCGGCGACCAAGCCGACACCGCTGGCCAGCGGATCGGCCGCGATGGATTCAGCAGACCAAGGCCGCCACATGCCAATCGGCACCGGCACCCGCTGGACCAATGGCGCGGACTCGTCGCCTAGGGCAACCAGAGCATTCTGCAATTGATGACCTGGGCCGACCACTTCAGCACCAACCAGGACCGCGCTACCTTTGGCCTTCAGCTGTGCCGACAAATCAGCCAGCATCGAGGCGTTGAAGTCATTGACCTGGCGCAAACGCGGCAGGACGGTTTCCGGCATGACCAGAACGCGACCAGGTTGCAGCTGGCCGGCGATCATTAGAACTTGCGCCATGCGCTGACCTTCAGCCAGGAAGTTAGGAGCTGCGGCAGTCTGCAGACGTGCAAAGGCAGTGTCTTGCCCTGACCAGGCCGAAACCCATGGTTCAGGTTTTGCCTGAAGCGCGACGATGTTGGAGGTCACTGCAACGCTGGCCAGAATTGCGACCGCTGGCCAACGGCGCAACACAGCCAAAACAAGGCCAACCACCAGGCAGGCCAAGCCGACAAAGCCAAGACCAGGAAAGAGAACGCCGGCGGCCGTCAGTGGGTTCACCCAGCCAATGAAGCCAACCGGTGGCAAGGCGGTTAAGGCAAGAGCCGCCGGCAATGTCCACGCCTTGCGCCGTGGTGTTTCACTCCAAAGAAGAAACCAGGGAAGTGCGTTGACCAGGCCGGCGGCAAACCACAGCGCCCAGCTGAACCAGAGGGGGGCCGATTCAGCGAAGAAGATGCCCGCCCCGAAGGGCAGGCCCCGGCTGGCCGCCAAGTAGTAAGCCAGAGCAATCGCACCGGCCCACCAGCGAGAACTAGCCAAGCTCCACAGCAATGGCATAGCACCCGCGACGCAGACAAGCCAGGACAATTCCATATGACCCCAAGCGAAGCCGCACAGCGCACCACCCACGGCTAGGAGCGGCATCCTGCAGTTCAGCGCTGGCCACTGAAATCTCTGCCCGAAAACATAATTTTTGGCGCTCACGATGGGGCCTCCTGGGAAGGCACGCGCACCAGCTTTCGCCTGCGCTTGCCGCGACTGAGGCTGTCCACATCGAGATTGAGCCAAAGCCACAAACCGCTCTGCCAGCCATCGCCTTGCCAATCTTCAATTTCTGACGGCTTAGGGACGGGGCCTCTGTATTGCTCAATCAGTGCGTTCTGAAGCTGTTCTGGCACATCACAAATCGCATGAGCGAATACGTACAAGTTGAAGTCCGGCAGAGTTGCACGAACTCCACCCTGGGCTTCACTGCAAACATAAGTCACGAAGAAAGCCATCTTCAGCCCCTCCTATTCTTGGTGTATCTTTGTTGGGTCATGGCAGCTCTCTTAATGGGTCGTCGTGGCAGGCAGTGCGAACGCCGCAATCGTTCGTGCTGCCACCTTTTTCAGAGTCTTGCTGTCCAGCTCACGAAGCGTCAATACCGACAACGGATCGTCAATTGCTTCCAGTAGGTTCTCTAGCTCCCAGCAGTCAACTGGGACAACAATCATTCTCTCGGTGTCGTCGTCGCGGCACACAAGGCAAAGTCGGCCGTTAAGTTCCAACGCGTACAGCACAGGCCCACAGCCAAGCTCTTCGGCCCCTTCGTCGAATACGTGATTGATGGCAGTAGCCTGAGTCAACATTGCCATGGCCGATTCCATCTTGATTTGCTTTTGCATTTTCAATTCTCCAAGTCGATTAAGTTGAACGTCTAGGGGCTAACTTCTGCACCGGGCAATACGGGCTGTCCTCCAGCATCTTGAAAAGTTGCTTCGCACTTTGGCGAAGCCTTCAAATTGCTGCAGTACCAATAGAGCCCTTTCTTGCCCTCCTTGGGAAACAACGATCCAGTGCCGCATGCCGGACACGGGAGTGCCGCTCGCGTCTTCTCTTCCAAAAATGTTGTCACCTTTGCTTTCGACGTATTTGTGAATTGCAAAGGCAGCCGCTCCCAAAAAACCTTGTCGCGCTCGCGCATAAGGTCATTTGCCTGGTTCTTGTCGGCCGGCGTCGGAAGAGTGAATGCCAGCCACTCCCTCAAATAGTCCAACATGCCGACAACCATTTGCTGTTCTGCCCGGTCTTTCGCTACCTGACGGGCAAGTCGATCAATCGTCACTGCAATGCGCTTCTCAACCTCAGACAGGTAATCCTTTTCTTCCTGCTGCTTTAGATAAGCGTCGATGGCAAGGCGTATCAGGCAGCCGACTGGCAAGTCCATGCTTTCAGCTCTGGCGTCCAACTGAAGCCGTTGATCGGCATCAAGCCGAACGGAATAGGTTTGTTTCGCGGCCATGTGGCCTCCTTTCTGTCGTGTTGCGCGGTCGTCCTGCATTCGCAACACATTTTCAAAATACGCAGTACGCATCCAAGCGGCACGCACCAAGGAAAAACACCAAAAACACAGCAGCAGCGCAATACACCCTTTATGTTCCACTAGGGTTCATGTCTGTGAGGCTTGCAACACGTTTCCGGGACAACAATCCCTTCACTCTCCTGTACGCCAGAAATACATCAAAGTTGCAACACTTTTAGAGCGCTCCTACACCAGAAGTGCGCCAAAGCACTGCACCTTCACTACTGCTGCACTACAAAAGCATTCAGCCTCACTGCATTTACACTGCACCCTCACTACACTTTCACTGCATTGACACTGCACAACAGCTGCAAACGGCCTAAAAAAGTGGGGTCCATGGCCGTTCAGCCAGCCTGCGGATCGTGTCCAGAATCCGCTTATTCCCTCTAGGCCGAATTGGCTTCGGTACGGCAAGGCCAGCAGCTTTGAAGGCTTCTGCAGTCTTTTCCCATTTGATTGCCAACCGTTCTCTGGCTTCCGGCAAACTGGCGCCGGTTGCCCTGACATTGGGCAAATCACGGAATTGCACGACCCATTCAACCTGAGTGCTCTTCACGTGTGGAAATGCCTCGACCGCAAAGCCTGCGATTTTTTCTGGTTTCCTCATTTCACCCGTCCTTATTCGTTGCCGTGGCTGGTTTGCACAGTCCCGCCGCCTGAGCCGCTGGTTTTCTGAACCTCATTGAGAACAGCTTTGACAGCTAAGGCAGCCTTGTTCGATGCACCTGGCAAATCCGCCTCCGTTGTGTCTCCCGCTGGCAGGGTGGCGGCAACAGTGGACGAATCGGAAGCGTGTACACGCCCTGCATTTGCAACTGATGCCGCACTTGGCAAGGTCGGTGCAGAAGGACTCTCTGCAGGCAACCCGTTAGGTGCTGGTGCTGGTGCTGCGGTCAGCGCCGGCGCTTGTACGTCAGTCGGAGCTGCAGGTGCGCCTGGCTGGCCTGTGGCAGCGCTGCTCGCAATCGGTGCTGCCGGCGTATCGCGCGTTGGCTCCGGCGGCGTTTCAGTGGGTATTGGTGCCGGCTGAGTGACCTGGCTTCCTTCAGGCGCAGAAGGGACCTGTGGAGTGGTGGCCGCTGGGCTAGATTCGCCGCTCGCAGGCGCTGGCGGTTGGCCACCCGGAACGGAAGACGCAGACACGCTTGCCGCTGCTTTGCTTTCGCGGATACCAGCTGTTTTGGTGTCGATCCGCCCGGCCAGGCGACCACCCATGGAGTCACCGCCCAAGCCCTTGATGCCATCCATCGCAGCTTCGCCGACGGCGCTACCAACCGCACCTGCGGCACTTGCAGCCGTCCCCATGACGCCAGTGGCACCTTTTTCACGGGCCTGCGTTATCGCAGCTTGACCCGCCTTTATGGCACCACCCACACCATTTGCAAGGGTAGACCCAGCGGCATATGCACCTCCGGCCACGGCCGCGACAGCGCCACCAGCTACCAGGCCAGCGCCGACACCATCACCAGCAGACAACGATGCTGTGCCGCCCAACAAATCGGCCGCCAGTGTTGGCACCTTCAACGTGAGCATGAACAACAGCACAGAGCCTGCCAGGATCGTCCAGATCGGCGTCAGGTTGGTCAGCGAGAGGTTTCCAATCTCCGTGCCAAAGTCCTGCGCCAGAGTCGTTCCCACGGTCATGATGAAGTAAATCGCCATGAACCGGACGCCATAGACAAGCGGTGTGGTGATGACCTTCATCGCTATGTCTTTGGTCCACTTCATCGCACCGAATGCCAAGACAATCGGATAGACAGCAAGGTAAAACCAGAGTTGAACCCAGGCCACTGCGAATTGCGCCGCCAACATGGCGTAGCAAACGACGATGACGATTAAGGCAATGCCAATCAGGATGGCAGCAAAGGGATTGGCCATCGCCGCGATCCCTGCCGGAACTGGCACGCCGGCCACCGTGGCATTGTCGGAAAACTTGGTCATCATCATGTTCACGAGGTCAATGCCCTGCCAAAAGACGTCGCCGGGACTGATGGCTGAGGTGTTCGCGCCAGTCTTGCCCAACTGGATAAAACCATTGACGAATGCCAGCGGCACGCTGGGGTTGTTGATGACCCATACGACTAGGCCAACCCACATTACCCGCATGATTAGCGTGGTGCCGATTTCCACAATGTCAGAACCCTTGAGAAGACGGCCGAGAACCGTCCAAGCTAGGTCAATGGCAAATAACGTGTAGCAGAGCTTGAGCGCCACAGCAGTGATGTTCGAGCCGAACTGAGTGGCGGCCGATTGGTACTTGTCCATGATCGAACCCAAGTCATAGCCGGTGGTGTCGGCGAATGCTGGGGATGCGATCATGAGCAAGCCCAAAGTCAAAAGAAGCAGATTGCGCTGTTTCATGTCTCAGTACCCCTTCATGCCGGATTCGCCGGCTTTGCGCACGGTGTGATTACCGTCTGGCGTGCTAGCTGCACCGCTCTGTTTCAGCATCTGCTGCATGGCTGCGTCTTGCGCCTTCTGACGCGCAGCGCTTTCTTCCGCCGCCTTGTCACTACATCCAGTCAAAAGCGAAAACAAGGCGAACAGGATCAAAGCAACGCCAAGGGAAAACCAACGCTTTTGGTCGTGGCTCATTTGCTTGATGAAATTTTTCATGGCGTCGATCCTCAAAAAGTTTTGTAGCCGCTCTGGCCAGCCTTGCGCACGGTGCCATCACCCTGTTTCAGAAGGGTCTGTGTGGCATCTGTCTGGTCTGCCTGAATCTGAGCTTGCGCGCCCAGGAAGTTCGCTTGCGACTGCGCCTGGCTGGCCAGCAACTGGCGCAATTTCTGCAGTTGGTCCACCGTTTGGCTGGCGATCATGTTGCCGGCCTGAACCGCCTGCAGGGAGCCTTGCGAACCAGCGGAAATGCCCTGAATCTGTTGGATAGCGGCGCGCTCATTCGCAAACTGATTGGCATTCAGTCCTGCTCCTTGTAGCGCCGAACTCAAGCCGTCCATGGCTTTCGTAATTAGCGCGGCGTACTTGGTGCCGTAATTCGTTGCGCCCGCGCTTTTTGCATAGCCAGGAAACGCTTGCTTAAACGACTGGTCAATGTTGCCAGCGGCGTAACTGATGGCGTTGGTCTGAGCAACCAGTTGGGTCAGGCTGGTCAATTCCTGTTGAGCCTGGCCCCACAACTGCTGTGGTGCAGCCATCAAGTTCTTCAGCTGCTGCTGGGCCATCTGTACCTGCTGCAGGGTCTGCTGAACCTGTTGGTACATCTGCGCCGATTGCTGGATCAGCTCGACGTTGTTCAGAATCTGCGTGACCTCGGTCGATCCACCATTGCCGGCCACGCTCCCCGCGTTGGCGGCGGACACGGCCATGGTGGACACGAGTGCGACCAAAACGGCCTTTCGTGCTGTTGAGTTGTGCATTGCTATTTCTCCTTTTGGCGTCATCAATTGAATTTCCTCAGCAAGTCGATGACGAAGACGCTGCCGAAGTAAGGTGAGCTGCTGCTGCGCCTGGTTGTCCACAGGCACTTCCCGGTAAAGAGAAGGTAAAAAGAAGGTAGAGGGCGGCAAACTGCTCTTAAAGCCAATGCCCATGCGGGTTTGCGGCGATGGGGTGGAACGCAAACACGAAAAAGCGGAATCCAAACACGAGGAAGCGGAACGCAAACACGACGCCCCCGGAACGCAAACACGATGGGGCGAGCGCATCAAGACTCCTCCCCGGCCAACTTGGTCCAAGCCGCCTGCTCACGGCCCTTGGTGCTGCGTTCGATGCGACCGCCGGCGATGACGCCAACACGCTCCAACTCCTGCATGGCAGCGATCAACGATGCCTTGAACTTCCGAATCGGACTGGTGTACTGGAGCTTTTCTTTAAGCCAGTCCAGCGCGTACCGCTGCACAGGGTCAGAGGATGTTGCGGTCAGCCGCTGCAGCGCCTTTGCCATGTCTTGGCCCTGAGCGATCTGCAAACGCTTGTCCCAGTCGATCAGGGCGTATTCCTGGCCACCAAATAGTGTTTTCCAACGCGGATCAATGGTGAAGGTGTAGGTTTCTGCATCCGCGTCATATTCAAAATCGGCCAACATGTGAAACGCTTTGGTGTGCCCCAAGCGGTACTTCGGTGCGCCGTCTCGCTTGCGCGTCTCAATGACGATGGTCGCTGCTGTGAACACGAACATCGCTCGGTGTAGCCACTCGTATTCCCGGCCGCTCGTCCCGCGTCCAATGGCCTGCAGGAATGCAGCTCGATTGATGAGGACAGGCTGACCAAGCGGGGCATCCTTCGCCTCGAACATGAGCTGCATCCACGCATCAGCCTGAGCCTCATCCAGCTGATACCCGGTGTAGGTGATGGTGGCGTCTGCGCGACTTACCAAAACCGCCTGTTCATGCAGAACCTTGCGGCCACGGGCAACAGGCGCAAAAAGCGATGATCGGGCGACATGGTTGGGCATTGCCCTAACTTCGGGGTCAAGCCCTGGCAAGAACATCTGCTGTGGCTCAGGCGATTCGCGGCGCGCTGCATTGCGGGCCTGCGCCTCTGCCATCCGCGCAACCAACGCGGGATGTTGAGCAAGCAGTGAAGACGTCATGCCGGCCGCTTTACTTGCCGCTCAGAACCAGGGCAATTTCAGCTGTCCGAAAATAGACACGCCGGCCAAGTTTCAATTTGGCCGCATTGATTGACTTGGACCATTCCGACTCTGTGCGCAGGCTAATGCGCAATCCTTCTGCTGAACGGTCAAGGCAAGCTGCCAGCTGAGCAATGCTCATCAATGGTCCGTACTGCTTTGTTAACGCTTCTTCGATATGCATTTCTATGCGTCCTTTACGGTTGAATACTGACCGTAATGGTGCTTGGATATGCTTCTTGACAAGTGCCAAAAAGTTATTAAACTGTTGTCATGATGAAGACAGTTAAACGAACACACCGCATGAACCCGTTGTTGGGCGTCTTGGTTGCGGAATGCGATACGACTTCGGAGAAGATCCGCACCAAACTCCAAGACGCCTACAAGTGGTGCTTCTGCGAACTTTGCTGGCGCAACACTGAGTACGTCTGCGCATTAGAGGCAAGGAAAGTCTTTAAACGAACAACCAGAGATAGCGCCAAAGAGGTGCCGCTAACTGATGCCATGCGTATAGATGCGCAGCGCAAAGCTGACGACTTGATCGAGCGTTACGAAAAACTGCTTCCAGGCGGGGTGCTGCCGCGATGGGACAGTGCCGAGTACACACTTCCAAGCGTGCAGGAAGCGCTCCGCATGGTGATGACCTACTGCAACGTTCGAGAGATGCGGGGTGACTTTTCTGTGACTGCTTTCCGCGACCAAGTGGAGCGCGCTACACAGATAGCGGCATGGAGCAAGCGCGGAGACATGCTCGGCGCAGCGCTTTTACCCAATCAAAAAGAGGGATCAGCGAAGCCGAGCAAACTTTATTGCGAACACCACAACCCGAGACGTAGCACCAGTGCCCAGCGCACCTACCAGCGTGACCGCCGACTGACTAACGAGTATGCAGAATTGATGTCCATGATTTGGAGTAAGCAAGCGAACAAGCTGCCACTCTGGGACATTGAGGCTCATACCCACGTAAGAAAAGAGGCCTACCGCCTACTGCATGCAATGAAGGACACAAAAAGCCTGATTGCGAATATGCTGGCCCAAGGCATCACCAATCAGGCCGAGATCGCACGTCAACTTGGCTTGGAAAGACAAGCCGTATCCATTGCGATAAAGCGGCATGGTTTGATGCCGCAGCCGACGCTAGACAAGTTGTGAGGAACCTGGTCGCATCGGCTTTGTGCATCGACGTGACTGCAACTAATGCGTGTACACGCTCTGCTTTTCTACAGACACCGAAGAAAATGCGCGCCTTTAGTTGAGTCGTCATAGCGGTCATCACCGGCAACTCAGACGCCGACAACACATTGATAACTTTTAGCGTCTTTAAAATCGACATATCCAAGCACCATTGCGGTCAGTATTCAACCGTAAAGGATGCATTGAAATGCGTATAACAAAGGTTTCAATAGAGGTGGTGCAAGCCGATTTGAGGGTTGGTCATGCTTCTTCACTCGGAGCATTCCTGTGAAAAACAAGACCCTCATCAACCGCAAAAAGTTGCTTGCCATGATTCCACTGGCTGAGCGTACGATTTTCAACATGGAACTGCGAGGGGAGTTCCCACGCCGTATCGCGCTAACCAGCCGCAACGTGGCTTGGGACCTTGCAGAGGTTGAAGAATGGATTGAGGCGCGCAGGTCGTCTGGCAACCAGGCCAGCCGTCCTGGCGTCAATCATTCGGTCGCAGTCGCTTAACCGTCCATTCATCAATCATGTCTGCCCAATCCTGCAACATGGCCGTGCGTTGCTCCCGATATTCGGCCTTGTTGTACACCGCCCTTACACCCTTCTGCTCGTGGGCGAGGCACTTTTCAATCCAGTCAGTGTTGTATCCAGCTTCATGTAGCAAAGTGCTTGCTGTACGCCGTAGGTCATGCGGCCCGAACTTCGCCAGCGTCTTGCCTTCCTTTTGCGCCAACCTGTAAGTCAGCGTCAGCACCTGGTTGAGCGTGGCACTGCTCATTGGCAAGTCCGAGTCATATCTTGATGGCAGCACGTACTCAGACCCACCGGCGAACGTCTTCAGTGCGATGAAAATATCCAGCGCCTGCCGAGATAGGTAGACGTGATGGGGGTTGCGCCGCTTCATCCGTTCTTTGGGAACCGTCCAAAGGGCCTCGCTGAAATTGACTTCGCTCCATGCAGCGTTCGTCAGTTCACTCTTGCGAACCATTGTCAGAAGTAGCAACTTGGCCGCAGCCCGAATCGAGGGTGTCGTGCCGATGCGCTCCATGTACTGGTACATCAGCCCGATCTCGTCATGCGTCAACGCACGATCACGGGGCTCAAACTTGGCAATGGTGGTTGGCCTGACCATATCCGCCGGGTTTTCCACCTTCTGGCCACGCTCGATTGCCCAGCGAAAAACCTGCATGACTACTTCGCGCACGTGCACCGCCGTAGCTGGTGCGCCGCGCTCAACAATGGTATCGGTCAGCGTCCGCAAGTCCTCATGGGTGATTTCTACCAGCTTCTGGTTGCCGAATTTCGGCTTCAACTCCCTTTCATAGATTGCACGGCGCATATCTCTGGTCGAGTCGGCCATTTGGTAGCCGCGTAACCACTTTTCGGCCCATGCACCAAATGTCTCGGCATCTTTGACACGGGCTTTGTCTCGCGCCTTCTCCTTGGCCGGTGACTTGCCTGCCGAAATCATCTTCTTGGCTTCACCCAGCTGCTCGCGGGCTTCCGACAAGGTGATGCCCCCGGTGCCGTAGCGGCCGAAGGTGATGGTTTCCTGCCTGCCGTTGATCGAGTAGTTGTAGCGGAACGAGATCGCTCCGGCCGGTGTGACGGCCACATAGAGGCCGTCGCGGTCGTTGACTTTGTAGAGCTTGTCCTGCGGCTTGATGTTGCGCAGCTTGGTATCGGTGAGCATGGCATTCGTCCTATCTAGGTTCAAAATACCATGATCAAAATCAGCAAGAAAAAACGACTTTTCTACTTAACAATCAACAAGTTACGAACTTTCAATACCATGCACTTCCTGAAGGTCATGGCATGGTATCGGGCGTCTCTCATGGTATCGAATGAGATAGTACCATCCGCCGTACCATAAGAAAAGCGTACTTGCCGGTGCTTGAAGATGCCAGACAATGCCAGACCAAAAAGCAAAAAAGCCCGCAGTGACGCGGGCTTACGAGTGTTTTGGTGCCATCAGCTGCCTGCTGATGCCAGACGTGTGATCATTCCCACTCAATCGTGGCAGGCGGTTTGCTGGACACGTCATAGGTCACGCGGTTAATGCCACGCACTTCGTTGATGATGCGGCCCGACACTTTCTTGAGCAGCGCATAGGGCAGCTCGGCCCAGTCTGCGGTCATGAAGTCGCTGGTTTGCACCGCACGCAGTGCCACCACGTAGTCGTAGGTGCGGCCGTCGCCCATCACGCCCACGCTCTTGACGGGCAGGAAGACGGTGAAGGCTTGGCTGGTGAGTTGGTACCAGGTTTTACCGGTGGCTTCATCCTTGAAGTTATGCAACTCTTCAATGAAGATGGCGTCGGCTCGGCGCAGCAAGTCGGCGTACTCTTTTTTGACTTCGCCCAAGATGCGCACGCCCAGGCCTGGGCCGGGGAAAGGATGGCGGTAGACCATGTCGTGCGGCAAGCCCAGCGCCACGCCAAGTTCGCGCACCTCGTCTTTGAACAGATCGCGCAAGGGTTCCAGCAGCTTGAGGCCCAACTGCTCAGGCAGTCCGCCCACGTTGTGGTGGCTTTTGATGGTGACGGCTTTTTTGCTCTTGGCACCGCCCGATTCGATCACGTCAGGATAAATGGTGCCCTGCGCGAGCCATTTGGCGCCTTTAACAGTTGCCGCATCGCCGCTTGCTGCACTTTTAGTAGCATCCGATGACACCAGGCGTGCCGCTGCAGCCTTAAACACTTCTACAAACTCGCGTCCGATGATCTTGCGCTTGGCCTCCGGGTCGCTGACACCTGCCAGATGACCGAGGAATTGGTCTGCAGCATCAACACGGATCACCTTCGCATGCAGCTTGCCGACGAACATGTCCATGACCATGTCGCCTTCGTTCAGGCGCAACAGGCCGTGGTCGACGAACACGCAGGTGAGCTGGTCGCCAATGGCGCGGTGAATCAGGGCAGCAGCCACGGAAGAATCCACACCGCCGGACAGGCCGAGGATGACTTCTTCGTCGCCCACTTGCGCTTTGATGGCGGCGACAGCTTCGGCAATGTGGTCACGCATGACCCAGTCAGGCTTGGCGCCGCAGATGCCAATCACAAAACGCTCTAGCAAGGCCTGGCCTTGCACCGTGTGGGTGACTTCGGGATGGAACTGAACCGCGTAGAAGTGCCTGGATTCGTCAGCCATGCCCGCAATAGGGCACGAGTCGGTTGACGCCATCAGCTTGAAGCCTGGGGGCATTTCGGTGACCTTGTCACCATGGCTCATCCAGACATTGAGCATGCCGTGGCCGTCTGGCGTGGTGAAGTCAGCGATGTCTTTGAGCAATGCGGTGTGGCCGCGCGCACGCACAGCCGCAAAGCCAAATTCGCGCTGATGACCGCTTTCTACCTTGCCGCCCAGTTGGTGCGCCATGGTTTGCATGCCGTAGCAAATGCCCAGCACGGGCACGCCCAGGTCAAACACAGCCTGGGGTGCTTTATCGGTGGTGTCTTCGTAGACGCTGGCGTGGCTGCCAGACAGGATGACGCCTTTGAGCGTGCCGTCTTTGGCGTAGTCGCGCACCCAGTCGTCGCTCACGTCACAGGGGTGAACCTCGCAGTACACATGTGCTTCGCGCACGCGGCGGGCAATCAGCTGGGTGACTTGGGAGCCGAAATCGAGAATGAGTATTTTCTGGTGCTGCATGGATCGCGTGAAAAAGGCACTGTCAAAAAAGGGAAACGTCAGGCTTGATTGTCGCCGATGGGGTCTGGCTTCAAAATCCAGCGCATGGCCAAAGCAAGAATGCTCAGCGCAGCCATCATGGCAGGAAGCAACCAGATGCCCAGTTGCGCGGCGGTCTGCAAGGCGCTTGGTGCGGGGTCAAACTTTAAAACAAGTACGCCGTTGACCGGGTTGACATCGGTCTTGCCATGGCACGTACCGCAGCGCTCTTGGTTCTTAACGGGGTAGATCACACTCAGACCCGATGAGAGCGCCGTGTTTTCCCAAATGACCTTGGGTCCGGAAATCTCACCACACGATTTTTGCAGGCAAAGGCCGTGCAAGGTGGATTCTTCGCTGTTGCCCAGGTTGCCCAGATTGGAAGCAAAGCGGATTTGCCCAGCGGTATTGAGCAAAAAGGCGTCCCGCATGCCGGCCAGCTTGGCCGCGGCGGCCACGATGTCGCTGATACCCGCCAAATCGCGTTTGAGCATGGCATTTTGCAGGCTGACCTCAAACAGGCTGGCCACGCGAAGGGATGAGGCCTGGTATTCGTCGCGCAGGGTTTTTTGCCACACCCAGGCCGAAGCCGCCAACATGGCCACGGCACAAACCGCAAAAAACAGAGCGAGAGGCAAGGCCAGCTTGGCAGGATGCGCGCTGCTGGCAGGGTTCGGTGGCGGTTGCAGTGACGGTTGCTGTGGCGGTGGCGGGCCTTCTGTGGGAACGAAGTCTGTCGTTGGCGTGTTGCTCATGAGGGGCTCAGCTTCGGTCTGCTGCATAGGAATGAAAAAAGGGGCCAGCATTTGCTGACCCCTTTTGTAACTCAAAAACCCGTCGGTTTGATCAGGCGAGCGGTGGGCAACGCAGATTTTGACCTGGATAAATTTTGTCTGGGTGAGTCAACATGGGTTTGTTGGCTTCAAAAATGACGGGGTACTTGTTGGCGTCACCATAAACCGCCTTGGCGATCTTGGACAGGTTGTCGCCAGAAACCACCATGTGGTAAGTGGACTGGTCGGCTGGCTCGGAAGCTTGCATCTCATCGGCCACACCGGCCACGCCATGCACGTTACCGCAGCACAGCACGACTTTTTCTTGGGTTGCCTGGCTGTCGACCAGACCCGCCACGGTGACGATTTGGTCAGCGCCGTTGAAGGTGATGTTCAGGTCATCAGCAGGCAGGTTCTGCGTGCGCAGGTAGCCCTTGATGGCATCTGACACGGCGGCGTTGGCAGCCGCTGCTTTTTCTTCGTTGCTGGGCTCAGCAACCACAGCAGCAACTTCTGGCTTGTGGCCAAACAGTTTTTCGCCAGCTTCTTTAAAAAATGAAATCATTCCCATGAAATTCTCCTGCGGTTAATGTAAGGAACCCGGTTTGTACACCAGCGCCATGACAGTTCGTCATGGGCAAACCCCAATTCACACAATTCTGTGACTTCTGTGTCAATCCGCACGGTAGTTGGGCGCTTCTTTGGTGATCTGCACGTCATGGACATGGCTTTCGCGCATGCCGGCTGCCGTGATCTGCACAAATTCGGCCTTGGTCTTCATGTCGTCAATCGTGGCGCAACCGCAGTAGCCCATGCTGGCACGCACACCACCTGCCATTTGGTAGACGATGGACACCATCGAGCCTTTGTAAGGCACGCGGCCTTCAATGCCTTCGGGCACCAGCTTGTCGGCGTTGGGGTTGCCGGTGCTGGATTCTTGAAAGTAGCGGTCTGCACTGCCCTGCTGCATGGCTCCAATGCTGCCCATGCCCCTGTAGCTTTTGTAGCTGCGGCCCTGGTACAGCACGATTTCGCCAGGGGCCTCTTCGGTGCCCGCAAACATGCCGCCCATCATCACGGTGCTGGCACCTGCGGCCAGGGCTTTGGCGATGTCACCGCTGTAGCGGATACCACCGTCGGCAATCAAGGGGATGCCTGAGCCGCGCAGGGCCGTTGCCACGTTGTCAATCGCTGTGATTTGGGGCACGCCCACGCCAGCCACAATGCGTGTGGTACAGATCGAGCCTGGGCCAATGCCTACTTTGACAGCATCGGCGCCCGCCTCTGCCAAGGCCAAGGCAGCAGCGCCCGTGGCGATGTTGCCGCCAATCACGTCGATTTGCGGGTAGTTGCGCTTGACCCAGCGCACGCGTTCGATCACGCCGTGGCTGTGGCCATGGGCGGTATCTACCACGATGGCATCCACGCCGGCCTTGACCAGCGCTTCAACGCGCTCTTCAGTGCCCTCGCCTACGCCAACGGCTGCGCCCACGCGCAAACGTCCAGCGGCATCGCGTGCGGCATTGGGGAAGCTGGTTTGCTTGGTGATGTCTTTAACCGTGATCAGGCCTTTGAGCTCAAAGGCGTCGTTGACCACCAAAATCCGCTCCAGCTTGTGCTTATTTAAAAGCGCCATGGCCTGCGCGGGCGTGGTGTTGTCCTTATCGCTGACCGTGACCAGCTTTTCGCGTGGCGTCATGATCTGGCTGACGGGCACGTCATAGCGGGTTTCAAAGCGCAAATCGCGCCCCGTCACGATGCCGACCACCTTGCCACCGTCGCACACCGGAAAGCCGGAGATGCCCAGCTGCTCTTGCATGGCGATGACCTGGCGCACCGTGTGCGACGGCGTGATGACGACCGGATCGCGAAGCACACCACTCTCATAGCGCTTGACACGGGCCACTTCGGCGGCCTGCTGCTGAGCAGTGAGGTTTTTGTGCACGATACCGATCCCGCCCTCTTGCGCAATGGCAATGGCCAAGCGCGCTTCGGTCACCGTGTCCATGGCCGCAGAGACCAGGGGCAGGTTCAGCCGGATATTGCGCGAGAAGGGAGTTGAAAGAGAAGTGTCCTTGGGAAGGACCTGGGAGTACGCTGGCACCAACAAAACATCGTCGAAGGTGAGCGCTTTGCCTAAAAGACGCATGGGATAGCTCCAAAAACAGGATTGTACGCCGGGCGACCCGACGTTGATTGACGAATATGATGGAGGGCTACATCCAAAGTGGAGTCAAATGGTTTCGCGCATCATCCCGGTTCTGGACGAGAGGCACCTCTTGCACGCCTCGGTGCTACCCGTGCCGGTCACAGGCAAACTGGTCGACCAATTGGGTCGGCCCCTGCGTGATCTGCGCATCAGTGTGACGGACCGTTGCAACTTTCGCTGCAGCTATTGCATGCCCAAAGAGGTCTTCGACAAAGACCACCAGTACCTGCCGCACACCAGCCTACTGAGCTTTGAAGAGATCACCCGCGTGGCAACCCAGTTTGTGGCCCACGGGGTGCGCAAAATCCGCCTGACAGGTGGCGAACCCCTGCTGCGTAAACACCTCGAACTGCTGATTGCCCAGTTGGCCACGCTGCGCACGCCAGACGGCATGCCGCTGGACTTGACGCTGACCACCAACGGATCATTGCTGGCGCGCAAGGCCAAAGCCTTGAAGGAAGCTGGCTTGAACCGGGTCACCGTCAGCCTGGACGGCCTGGACGACGCCATTTTTCGTCAGATGAACGACGTGGACTTTCCCGTGGCCGATGTGCTGGCAGGCATTGAGGCCGCCAAAGCGGCAGGCCTCACGGACATCAAGGTCAACATGGTGGTCAAGCGCGGCACTAATGAACAGGAAATCGTGCCCATGGCCCGCTATTTCCGTGGCACAGGGGTGTCTCTGCGGTTCATCGAATACATGGACGTGGGCGCGACCAATGGCTGGTGCATGGATGAGGTGCTGCCGTCTGCTCAAGTCATTGACATGCTGCAAGCCGAATGGCCGCTAGAGCCACTAGAGGCCGCCGCGCCGGGCGAGACGGCGCAGCGCTGGGCCTATGCCGATGGCAGTGGCGAGGTGGGCGTGATCAGCAGCGTGACGCAAGCTTTTTGCCGCGACTGCAACCGTATTCGTCTGTCGACCGAGGGCAAGATATTTCTATGCTTGTTTGCCCATCAGGGCCATGACCTGCGCGAGGTGCTGCGGCGCGGCGCAGACGACGCTGAACTTTCCAATGCCATCGGCAACATTTGGCAGGGCCGGTCTGACCGCTATTCAGAATTGCGCGCGAGCTTGCCTGCTGGTTCGCCATCGGGCGAACGCCGTGTTGAGATGAGCTACATCGGAGGCTGACGCTTTTGACCGAAACAATTTCCCCAGAAGACATCACTGGCCTGGTTCTGGCAGGCGGGCGCGGCCAACGCATGGGCGGCGCTGATAAAGGCCTACAAAACTTTAACGGCGTTCCGCTTGCGCTGCACACACTTCTGCGCTTGCAGCCGCAAGTGGGGCACATGATGATCAATGCCAACCGCAACCTGTCGGCTTACGAATCGTTCGGCGTGCCGGTGTGGCCCGATGCCCTGGCTGACTTTGCCGGCCCGCTTGCGGGCTTTATGGCAGGGCTGGAACAGTGCGAGACGCCCTACTTGTTGACCGTGCCCTGTGACACCCCCTTGTTTGCTACAGATTTAGCAGCACGATTGGCAGATGGGCTGTGCCGTGAAGGCGCAGACATTGCCATGGTGGCGGCACCTGAAGTGGGGCGTGATGGTGCGGTAAGCCTGAGAACCCAACCGGTGTTTTGCCTGATCAAAGTAGAACTGCTGGAAAGCTTGGTGAGCTTTACCCAGGCAGGCGGGCGAAAGATAGACGCCTGGACAGCGCAGCACCGCACAGCCATTGTCCCGTTCGACCTGGGCCACGACGATCCGCAGGCGTTTTTTAATGCCAACACCCTGGCCGAACTGCACGCCTTGGAGGCGCAAAGACCGTGAACGTCTTCAAGCCTTCGGCAACGCTCGCCCCCGAACGGACGCCCTATCGAACACCATCCCGCACCCAATACCGCTTGCTGGAGCCTTCCGACGCCCAAGCCTACAAAGCGTTGCGCGACGCGAGTCTGAAGGCAGCGCCAGAAGCCTTCACGTCCGATTTCGAATCTCAGATGAGCAAGAGCGCGGACAGCTACCTCGGCCGCTTGATGCCCTTGTCGCACCTGCGCCCCGGTATGGCCGTCACCCTCGGGGCATTTGATGCAACTGGCACGCTCTTGGGCGCGCTCACCTGCGAGCGTGATGCCCGCACCAAGAAGAGCCACTGCGCTGACATCATTGCGATGATGGTTGCTCCTGCTGCACAAAAGCAAGGAATCGCACTGAATTTGATAGCAAACTTGGTAGAACTGGTATGCCGCAACACCGATTTGCAACTCTTAACCTTGAGTGTGACGGCCAGCAACGCCCACACGGTGCGCTTGTATGAACGTGCAGGCTTTACCACCTATGGTCGGCTGGACCGCGCCATCCGAGTGGAGGGCCGCTACTTTGACAAGCTTTTGATGCAGCGCTGGATTGCGAAGTCCCCCTAAACCATGAAAACCTTAGATCAGATTGCCGCTGAACTGCAAGGCTACGACCCAAAAGCCTTGCGTGCTGACACGGTCAATGCCTTCTTGTCGCGCTTGGTCACGCCCGTGGCGCAGACGCAAACGCTTGCCCTGTTTGATGCGCTAGACCGAATCCTGGCGCAAGACATTGTGTCGCCCATCAGCGTGCCGCCGCATGACAACTCAGCCATGGACGGTTTTGCGTTTGATGGTGCACAGCTTGGCCCAGAGAAATTGACCTTGAAGGTCGTTGGCACTGCGCTGGCCGGGCCTGCCTGGCAAGGCTCGGTCGGCAAAGGTGAATGCCTGAAGATCATGACGGGCGCCGTGCTGCCTGTGGGGCTGAACACCGTGGTGCCGCAGGAGTTCACACAAATCGACGGGGATGATGTGCTGATCCCGCCCGGCGTGCTTCAGCGTGGTGACAACCGACGTCTGTGTGGCGAAGACCTGATGCAAGGCCAACCCGCCATGCGGCGAGGCGAGCGCATCACGCCTGCTGCACTTGGCCTGATTGCCAGCTTGGGCCTGAGCCATGTCGAGGTGTATCGCCGTGTACGTGTGGCCTACTTTTCAACAGGCGACGAGATTTTGAGTTTGGGCGATACACCGCGTGAAGGCGCGGTGTACGACAGCAACCGCTACACCGTGTTTGGCCTGTTAACACGCTTAGGCGTTGAGGTGATCGACATGGGCGTTGTCAAGGATGACCCCGTGGCGCTGAAAGTTGCCTTCAACACCGCCGCAGCGAAAGCCGACGCCATCATCACCAGTGGCGGCGTGAGTGTGGGCGAGGCCGACCACACCAAAGCCATGATGCGAGAACTGGGCGACGTTGCCTTTTGGCGCATTGCCATGCGCCCCGGCCGCCCCATGGCGGTGGGCCGCGCAGGCGGCGCGGTGCTGTTTGGCTTGCCAGGCAACCCGGTGGCGGTGATGGTGACCTTTCTGGCCTTTGTGCGCCCTGCCCTGCTGCGTCTGATGGGGGCCAGCAGTGCCCCTGCGCCACTGCTGCAAGCCGCCAGCCTTGAGCCTCTTCGCAAGAAACCAGGCCGCACCGAATACCAGCGCGGCGTCGTCAGCCGTAACGCGGCCAGTCAATTGACGGTCAAAACAACGGGTAACCAAGGCTCTGGCGTGCTCAGCTCCATGGTGCAAGCCAATGGCCTGATCGTGCTTCACCACGACCAGGGCAATGTTGCCGTGGGCGACCCGGTGGACGTGATGATGTTTGATGGCGCAATTTAAATCACAGCAGGAGGACTGAATGGCTAAGAATTTTGATCAAATGGAAGACAGCAACCGCTCGGGCAACGCGGATATTCACAGTGTCTCAGCCCTAGAGCGGCGTCAAATGCTGCAAGCGTCTCTTGGCGCAGTGGTGCAGCAATTTTTCCGCTGGAGCCCAGTCGCCGTGGCAGCAGGTGCGACGGCGGCCTGCGCCAACATGCCCGCAAAAGGACCCGTTCTGGGCTTCAAAGGCATTCCTGCCAGCAGCGCAGACCGTGTCACGGTGCCTGAAGGCTATACCGCGCAAATCCTGGCACCCTGGGGTGAAGCCGTTGGTGTGGCGGGCAACATGCCTGCGTGGCAGCCTGACGGCGGCAACTCAAGCGCCGATCAAGCCGTGCAAATGGGCATGCACCACGACGGCATGCACTTTTACGCCCTGAGCGGGCCAGACCACGGCCTGCTGGTGATGAACCATGAATACGTGGACGACGGCCTGTTGCACGCCGATGGTCTGAAAACCTGGACCGCCGAGAAAGTGCGAAAATCGCAAGCTGCGCACGGCATTTCCATCATCGAGATCGAACGCAAAACTTCTGGCAACACAGCCGCAGTCTGGCAAATGGTGCGACCGTCCAAATACGCGCGCCGCCTGACCGCCAACACACCCTTTGCACTGGGAGGCCCCGCAGCAGGCCACCCCATGATGCGCACGGCTGACGACCCAGCGGGTAAAACCGTGCTGGGCACCCTCAACAACTGCGCGGCCGGCAAGACCCCTTGGGGCACTTATTTGTCGGGCGAAGAAAATTTTCGCTTTTACTTTGCCAGCGGTAGCGCCCCCCTCAACGAGCACCAAAAGCGTTGGGGTTTGAACAAAAGCTCGTTTTACGGCTGGCCTGCGCACGACAAGCGGTTTGACAGCGCGCTTCACCCCAATGAATTCAACCGCTTTGGTTGGGTGGTGGAAGTGGATCCCATGGACCCCACATCTACTCCCATCAAGCGTACCGCCATGGGCCGCGCAGCCCATGAAGGGGCTTGGGTTGCCGTCACCCAAGACGGCCGCGCCGTGGTTTACTCCGGCGAAGACGCCCGTTTTGAATACATCTACAAATTTGTGAGCCGCGACAAAATTGCGCCGGCGGGCAACGGTCTGACACAGGCCCAAGCCAACCGCACGCTACTGGACCATGGCACGCTTTACGTGGCACGCTTTGACGCCGATGGCACAGGCGCGTGGCTGCCACTGGTGCACGGCACAGGCCCCCTAACAGCAGCCAACGGTTTTGCGGATCAAGGCGAGGTGCTGATCAAAGCCCGCCAAGCCAGTGACGCTCTGGGCGGCACCAAGATGGACCGCCCGGAATGGATGGCCATCAACCCGGCCACCCGTGAAGTGTTCTGCACGTTAACCAACAACAGCGCCCGTGGCGTAGGCGACAACCCCGGCGTGGACGCCGCCAACCCACGTGCTAAGAATGCCATGGGGCAGATCATCCGCTGGAAAGAGTCGGGCGACTTTGATGCGACAGCGATGCAATGGAACCACCTGGTGTTGGCAGGAGACCCCGCCAATGAACGCCCAGAAGCCAAAGGCAATATCAAAGGCGATATCTTTGGCTGCCCAGATGGCCTGATGTTCGACGCGCGTGGCGTACTGTGGATTCAAACCGACGCCCATTCGTCTGAGATGAACAAGGGTGAATTCAAGAACATTGGCAACAATCAGATGTTGGCATGCGACTTGGCAACAGGGGAAATAAGACGGTTTTTGACGGGTCCGGTCAATTGCGAAATCACGGGGTCCACCATGGCGCCCGATGGATGCACGCTGTTTATCAACATCCAGCACCCGGGTGAGTCGCCCACCGACCGCAGCGACCCGGATCAGCCCAACAAGTTTTCAAGCTGGCCGCAGAATCAGTTTGGAGGAGCTGGGAACCGCCCACGGTCCTCGACCGTGGCGATTCGGCGCAACGATGGTGGGTTGATAGGTACTTAAATTGAAGGGCATTTCCGACACCCCCTCTATCTGATTCAGGATATGCGGCCTTAAGATGGTCAGGTCACTAGGGATGAATAGACCACAACCATGCCACTCCCCGTTTTACGTCCACGCGAGCGCGATGCACTCATTCAATCCCTGCGGGCTGGGGTTACCCCTTTGCTCGGGGCTCGGCACATCCAGGTTGGTCGCGATGCAGAGATTGCCGCTATAGAGAAGAACCTAGAACACATCGCCGACGGTGGCTCCGCTTTTCGCCTGGTCATCGGCGAATACGGCTCTGGTAAGACTTTTTTTATGAACCTGGTGCGTGGCGCTGCCATGGACCGCCAGATCGTGGTGGCACATGCCGACCTTAACCCCAGCCGCCGCCTGCACGCCAGCAGCGGAGAAGCCCGCAGCCTCTATGCGGAGCTGATGAAAAACCTGGCAACACGCACCAAACCCGAGGGTGGCGCATTGCAAACCGTGGTCGAGAAATTCATCACCACCGCGCTGGCCGAAGCCCGAAAAGCGGGCAGCAGGCCAGAAGATGTGATCCATGAACGACTTGGCAACTTGAGCGAATTGGTCATGGGGTATGACTTTGCCACGGTCATTGCCGCCTATTGGCGCGCCTATGAAAGTGGTGACGACACTTTGAAAGACAACGCCATCCGCTGGTTGCGGGGTGAATTCACTGCCAAATCTGACGCTAGGCGCACGCTGGGCGTGCGTGAAATCATTGGTGATGCGGCTTTTTACGATCAACTGAAACTCATGGCCAAGTTTTGTCGTTTGGCGGGCTACAAGGGCTTGCTTGTATGCCTGGATGAAATGGTCAACCTGTACAAGTTGGCCAATACCCAAGCACGCAACGGAAATTACGAGCAAATTCTGCGTATATTGAACGATCTGGAGCAAGGCACTGCTGAGGGGCTTGGCTTTGTGCTGGGTGGAACCCCCGAGTTCTTAATGGACCCACGGCGGGGGCTTTTCAGCTACCCAGCACTGCAATCGCGGCTTGCGGAAAATCCTTTTGTACGCGATGAACTCGTGGACATGTCCGGGCCAGTTTTGAAACTTGGCAATTTGGGACGCGAGCAATTTCTTGCTTTACTGAGCAAGTTGAACAGTGCGTACAACAGTGGAAAGCTAAACTTTGCCCCCTTACCAGATGAAGCATTTACCGCATTCATGCGCCACTGTGAGCAACGCATTGGCGAGTCTACGTTTCGTACACCTCGCAGCACCATCACAGCCTTCATTGGGCTGCTCGCAATCTTGGAACAAAACCCAAGCGTTGAATGGCAGCAATTACTTGCCCAAACCGATATTCCACATAATCAGCCATCGGCGGACCCATCCCTAGTTGATGAGTTGGTTTCATTGAGTCTGTGATGGATGATTCAGAAAAACGCTTAGGCCTATTGAATCACCTTGCGCCAGGCTTGGGCCACATACTCAAGCCCCCAGATCATTTATTCAAGTCCTCGGATACTTCTTCGGAGTTAGAAGTAACGATGAGAGGGACAGGCACAGGAACCGTTAAACGTGTGCCAGACCTGAAATCCTACTCAGCAGACCAAGTTGTTCAGCTCACAGCGGTAGCTGGACCAGACTCACGGTTCGTCCGGTGGATGAATGACGCCACGGGCTCAGACACCACATGCTTTGTCAAGATGGATAGAGCCCGGTGGGTATTTGCAGATTTCGAAGAATTGGGGTCTGCAAAGCTGCGGAAAATACCTGACGCGGGGGCCCCAGGAGCGGCGGTGGAGCAATTGAAAGTACAAGAAAGTGCGAATCCGGTAGCGCATCTCGCCACGGAGAAACGCATTGGATATCAAGGCAGGTTTATTGACCACGGTGATGGAACGACTACAGATACGCTGAGTGGGTTGATGTGGATGAGGCCGTCAGTTGGTCAAGAATGGAAGACTGGCAAATGCATAGGGCCGCCCAAATACCTTAGTTTGACAACGGCAAATCAGTTTGAAAGCGATTTTGCGGGTTACTTGAACTGGCGCTTGCCGACAATTGAAGAACTGGCAGAGTTAATTGTTCCCGCACTAGATAAACAAGCATTCCCTGACCAGCCACGAGGCCTTTACTGGTCATCTTCATTGAACACAGCAGATTCAAGGGATGAGTTCAAACAACGTCGGATGATCATCGACCTTCACACTGGCCGTGTTGGATATTCAAAATTGAATCCCGATCCAGAGTATGCGCGATTGGTTCGCGATGTTCAATTTCAAAGCTTTGGAATCATTACATCCACCACTGGCACTGGAGGTGGAACTATCAGCAGCAGTCTGGAAAGTGGGCAACGAATACGAGTCAATGATTACATCAAAGGCAGCTTAGTTACTTTGACCGCTCAGACAGCACCGAATTCCAGATTCATAGGTTGGCACGGTTCCCTTCGCGGTGGAAACCCAGTTTGCGTTTTGACTGTTGATGAAGACAAAACAATTCTTGCGGAATTTGCGCTACTTGAAACGTTTTCGTTAACAGCGACTTCAATAGGGAATGGTGCAGGTGAAGTCCTTCGCGATGTTGATGCCATCAATTACTTTGATGGCACTCAAGTCAAATTAACTGCGCGCGCAAAAAAAGGATCCGAATTCAAATGCTGGCATGGCGATGCAGTTGGCCAAAGCAGCACGTGCACTGTGACGATGGATTCAGCAAAAACCTTATCGGCCGAATTCATCCCACTCAGGAAACACGCCTTGGATGTCCGAGCAACTGGCACCGGTAGTGGACGCATTGAAAAGAGCATTGAAGCCAGGACCTATTTCACCGGCAGTGAAGTGACTCTGACCGCTATAGCGGACGAAGGCTCGATTTTCAACGGATGGCATGGCGCTGTCACCAGCTTAGCAGACAGTATCACCATTAAGGTAGACGCTGCTACATCGATATCTGCTGATTTTCAACAATTGACCATTGCTGAAACTGATGTCATTGCCCAACTGGCATTTGTCGAAAGATCTGAAATCAAAAGAGGGCTATTTGCAACGGTCTTCGGCCTGACACTTCGCAACAAGGGAGCTCGGCAACTTCGGCTCAAAGTGCCCTTGACAAGCTACGTAGGCAAGAGTGGTCAAACCAACGAACAACATGGCTGGGTGACTGGGCAACTGAATGGCAGCAAAGGTGTCACACTTTCTGCGCATGCATTTTGTGAAATGGGTTTGGTGCACTTCGTAACTCCCACCAAAGGTGACCGCCTCTATATTAATGTCGAGCACGTTCCGCCCTCTGGGCGAATATGTTTCACATTTCAATGCACTGGAGTTTACGGTTCACTCGCTACTTTTGTAGTGATCAATGCAAGCCATGAAGACCTGGTCGAAGTGCCGCCCTCTAAAGTGTCAAACCCAGCTCTAACGAGTGCCTTGAAACGCATTGCGTCATTGGAAGGCGCATTGGCTGAAGTGCTTAATCGACTCGATGCAATTCAGCAAAGATTGCCGACGAAAGTTGGTAGTAGCACGCCCATTCAATCAGAACCAATGCAAACATTGACAGAAATTTGGGCATGGGTGGCAGAGCATGATCGAATAGCTTTTGCCGAATTGAGAGCAAAGCTGCTGCCGTTGGATTTATTGCCGGATGCTGCCATTGACGAGATGAATGAACGGGCGCTCGATCTCATAGGGGAACTGGCCTTAGAGCATGATGAAGACGTGATCAATGTATCTCAAGTGATACTTAGCGAAGCAATCAAAAACATGAACTCTAAATAATTTATATTAATTACTTACCATCTAATTATTTAATTAACCTTCAACTTATTCAATCAACTTGACTATTTGAAATATATGAATGATTTTCAAGATATTTTCAAGGCAGCAACTTCTGGTATAAATTCCAACTATTTTAAAACTGAAATTATAATTGCAAATTCAAAATCCAAGATAGTTTATAGAGAACGCATTTATTGTTATGAGTTGTATCATCAAATGCGAAATAATTGGCCACAGGATGGCACATTGATTCTATTCGGTGAATATGATAAAAATGGTAGTCAATTTTTTGCAAGAACGAGTGTCAGGGGAGCGAAACCAGATTTCTCGATACACACCCCAGGCAAGTCAGATGCAAATTTGTTGGCTATTGAAGTGAAACCAGTTACGGCAAGGTTAAAGTATATTCAATCAGATTTGAAAAAATTGCATGGATTTCTTAAAGAAGCGAATTTTTCGTTCGGTATATTTTTGATATATGGAAAAGGAGCCAAAACAAAAGCAATCTATATTAAAAATAATCGAAAGAACTGGGGGATTGATCTGAATATTGAAATATGGGCACATGAAAATGAGAACGAAGAAGCAATATTAACTTGAAATGTATTATCATATAATTTCGATTGTCGCCACTATCTAATAAGTTCCCCAATAAAAGGTTGAGAATGAATCGCTTTGACCGCATCACCGCCAATCCCGCCGTTCTCGGCGGGCAACTCCGCATTCGCGGCATGCGCTTGACCGTCAAACCTTTGTTGGAAGCTGTGGCGCTGTACCCCAACCGGGACGAACTGCTGCGCGAGTACCCAGAATTAGAAGCCGAGGACATTCGGCAAGCTTTGGACTTTGCAGCATGCAACTTGGACGACCGCATGATCCACCTTCAAGCCGCATGATCAAAATGCTGCTGGATCAAGGTTTGCCGCGCACTGCGGCGAACCTGCTGCGTGGGCACGGTTGGGACGCGCAGCATGTGAGTGAGCGTGGCATGTCGAAGGCAGAAGATGCAGCCATCATTGCCCTGGCACGGACGGGGCAGCGCGCGGTGGTGACACCGGATGCCAATTTTCATGCCCTGCTGGCGGTGACCGGCGCAACAGGACCTTCGGTACTGCTTATTCGCATGGAGGGGTTAAAGGCCGATCAAGTTGCTGAGCTGGTCAAGCGTGTGCTGCACTTGGCCAGCGATGATCTCAAACGCGGGGCCATGGTCACCGTGGATGATGGCAAGGTTCGCATCAAACTTTTGCCTGTTGCCAAGTGACCGCAGACACTTCACTTGACGGATTCAACCGCCTGGCCCAGCCGCTGCAACGTGTCTTGTGGGAGCGTGGCTGGAAGGGGCTGCGAGACAGCCAGATAGCTGCCTTGCCGCTGATTTTGGACACTCAAGACGATGTGGTGATATCTGCCACCACCGCTGCGGGCAAGACCGAAGCGGCTTTTTTGCCACTGTTGACGAGGTTGTGGCAAGACGAGGTGCCTTCGAGTGGCTTGATCCTGTATGTTGCTCCGGTCAAAGCACTCATCAATGACCAGGTGGAGCGCTTGCAACTGTTGTGCGATCGCATGGATATTGCTGCGTATCCCTGGCACGGGGATGTGGGGCAATCGTCGCGCAAGCGTTTCTTTGCCGATCCGCGCGGCGTGGTGATGATTACACCAGAGTCTTTGGAGTCGCTGCTGTTTCGCAGGGGTGCAGAATTACGGCAGATTTTTGGCAAGCTGACGGCGGTCGTGGTGGACGAGCTTCACGCCTTCATAGGCAATGTCCGGGGCCGACAGTTGCAAAGCTTGCTGCACCGCCTGGAGGCGCAACTGGGCCAACAGGTACAGCGCATAGGTCTGTCAGCAACGCTGGGAGACATGGGCCTGGCTGCCGATTTTTTGCGCCCAGGGCACGGCAGCGCTGTTCACATTGTTGCAACGCCTGGTGAAAAGCGAAACATTCAATTGGCAGTCAAGGCTATTTTGCAACCCAACACTGCTACCCAAACTGCGCAAGACGCGCATTGGACCATTGCCGACGAGCTGTTTGAACGCTTGCGTGGGGCTAACTATTTGGTGTTTCCGGCAGGTGTGGGCTTGGTCGAGTTTTATGCCGATGCATTGCGCAAGCGCTGCGAAGGCGCAGGTTTGCCAGTGACCTACTTTCCTCACCATGGGCGGCTTGCCAAAAGCGAACGCGAGGAAACCGAAGGCGAACTCAAACGTGGCAACTTGCCAGTGAGTGCCATTTGCACCACCACGCTGGAGATGGGCATTGACATTGGTGCCATCAAGGGTGTGGTGCAAATAGGTGCACCACAGACGGTTGCCAGCCTGTGCCAACGCATTGGCAGAGCTGGTCGACGGGACGGTGACGTGGCCGTGTTGTGGCAATACTGCATTGCCGACACGCTTGCGCCGGGAGCCAATTGTGTGGCCAGTCTCTACGCAGATTTGTTACAGGCTGTAGCCGTGATTCAGCTCTTTTTGGCCAAATGGTATGAGCCACCTTTGGTGGGTGCGCTGCACTATTCAACACTGGTACAGCAAGTGCTGAGTCTGGTCGGCGAGCGCCATGGAACAACGGCAGCACAGGCATACCAGATACTCTGCCAAACCGGCCCTTTCAAAGGTATCAGCGAAGCTGCCTTTGTTGCTTTATTGCGCGCCATGGCTTCCAGAGACCTTGTGATGCAGGACGCCAATAAGGTGCTGCTACACGGCACCCGCGGCGAAAAATTGGCGAATCACTACACCTTTTTTGCTGCATTCCCTGATTCGCAAGAGTATCGCTTGCGACACGGAGGCAAGGAGCTTGGAACACTGCCCCTGTCAGGTCACAGCGCACAAGGTGATGTGATCACTTTTGCGGGCAGGCGTTGGCGTATTGAAAGCATCAACCACGAGAAACGACTAGTAGAGTTGGCAACCTCCACCATGGGAAAACTGCCACGAACATCAGGAGGTGGATTACCGGTTCACCGTCGGGTTCGTGAAGAAATGCGAGCAGTGTTGGCTAGTGAGCTTGCACCAGTTTGGCTTGATACAACGGCCCGTTCGCTCTTGGGCGATGCACAACGGCAATACAAGGCCTTGCAACTTGAAAACAATCGGTTCGTGGTCGAGGGCCACAAGGTATATTTGTTTCTGTGGGAGGGAGATCAGCTACAGGAGGCGCTGACGATCCTTTTGAGAAGTTGTGGGCTGGACGCAGCAAACGCGGGCATATGCATTGAAGTCTCCCACACCACGCTTAGCCTGGTGCAGCAAAGGCTTCTGGAAATCGGTGCGCAGCCCTGCCCTTCTGCTAACGCAATTATTCAAAGAAAAGATGTTGGCATTTCCGAGAAATGGGACTGGGTTTTGCCCGATGATCTTTTTTTGCTCAGCTATGCGAGCAGAGCTTTGGCGTTGACGGAAGCCCATGCGCTTTGCAAAACGTTGAACGCGTAAGCAAACACTGTTACTTGGCAATCAAATCAGCTGAATCGCCGCATGGCAGGTGCAGTCCCGCTGGCTGGTCCAGCGCCTCGGTTTTGTTTGCACCCGGTGCATGTTGACGCGCCAGCAAGGTGTACATGGTTGGCACGACAAACACCGTGAGCAAGGTGCCCAGACTCATGCCACCCACAATCACCCAGCCGATCTGGATCCGGCTTTCGGCGCCAGCGCCCTTGGCCAATGCCAGCGGCAAAGCCCCTAGCACCATGGCACCCGTCGTCATCATGATGGGGCGCAAACGCTGGGCAGCTGCCTTGATGACTGCGGGCAGCATGGGCAGGCCCGGTGTGGTTTCTGTTCCCTCACGCAGCTGGTTGGCAAACTCCACAATCAAAATTCCGTGCTTGGTGATCAAACCCACCAGCGTGATGAGTCCAATTTGCGAATACACGTTGAGCGAGCTGTTGGTCCACTGCAAGGCAAGCAGAGCACCGATCATGGACAGTGGCACGGACAACATGATCACAAAGGGATCAATGAAGCTCTCAAACTGCGCCGCCAGCACCAGGAAAATGAAGAGCAACGCCAAGGCAAACACCATCACCAGCGCACCTTGCGAGTTGCGGAACTCGCGGGAAGTGCCGTTCAAGTCCGTGCTGTAGCCAGGCTTGAGCACTTTGGCTGCCGTTGCGTCCAGAAAATCAAGCGCCTGGCCCAGCGAATAATCAGGTGCCAGGTTGGCGGTGATGGAAACTGACCGACGCTGGCTGAAGTGATTAAGCTCCCGCGGCGAAACGGACTCACGCACTTTCACCAAGGTCGCAAGTGGGATCATCGCGTCACCGCGTCCTCGAACAAATATCTTCTCAATATCGTCCGGCGTATCACGACCAGTGGCCTGGGTTTGCACGATCACATCAAATTGCTCGCCCTCGCGTTTGTAACGTGTGACCTGCCGTCCACCCAACATGGTCTCGACCGCGCGCGCAATCGCATCCACATTCACGCCAAGGTCGGCTGCTTTGTCGCGATCCACATCAACTTTAAGCTCTGGCTTGTTCAGGCGAAGGTCAATATCGGCACTGACGATGCCAGGATTTTTGGCAATCTCGTCCATCATCTGCCGGGTAACAGCCGACAAGTTTTGGTAACTGTCAGAAGTGACGATCACAAAGTTTACGGGCCGCTCGCGAAAGCCTTGCCCCAATGACGGAGGGGTGATCGGAAATGTCGTCACGCCCGGCAAACCTGCCATCTTGGGCTGCATTTCGCGCGCCATCTCCAGCGTCGTGCGTTTGCGATCTTCCCAGTCAACGGCTCGGTAGAACACACTGGCCTGGCTAACTGTTGGGTTGCCGACCGTCACAAAGATTCGGTCAAACTCTTTGTAGCCTTCGCCAATTCTTTCAAGGGCTCGAACATACTTTTCGGTGTAGTCCAGCGTCGCGCCATCTGGCGCAGTCACCACTGCCAACACTTGGCCCCGGTCTTCCAGTGGTGCCAATTCACGTTTCATGTTGGGCAGAATTGCAGCGATGCCCCAGGCGCAAACCGCCATCACACCAATGACGATCCACCGGGTATCCAAGAAGAAACGCTTAAGCTTGGCCCCCAAGCCCACTTGCGCGCGGTCACGGTCATACCGGGTACTGACCAGCCAGGTCAGCATGCGCTCATAGACGTTAACCGCAAAATTCAGCAATTTCTCCATGTTGCGGTCAAACCAACTCGGGTTGGGGTTGTGCTTGAGCAAGAGCGAGCACATCATGGGTGACAAGGTGAGTGCAATAAAGCCCGACACCACCACCGCGCCCGCCAAGGCCAGCGCAAATTCAATGAACAACCGTCCTGTTCGCCCAGGTGTGAAGGCCAGCGGCGCATACACCGCAGCCAGGGTGAGCGTCATGGCGACAACGGCAAAACTCACCTCTTTAGCACCCTTGATGGCGGCAGAGAACGGATCTAAACCCTCTTCGATGTGGCGGTAGATGTTCTCCAGCACCACAATGGCGTCATCCACCACTAATCCGATGGCCAGCACCAGCGCCAGCAGTGTCAGCGTGTTAATGCTGAAGCCTGCCAGTGACATGAGGGAGAAAGTGCCAATCAAGCACACCGGAATGGTGATCACGGGGATGATGGACGCCCGCAGTGTGCGCAGGAAAAGAAACACCACCATGGCCACCAGAAACACGGCTTCCAAAATAGTGGAGAACACGTTTTTGATGGACCGGTCAATGAACACCGAGTTGTCGTTGGCCACGTCAATGCTGACACCTGGCGGTAAATCAGCGATTAACTTGGGGATCATGGCGCGTACACCATTGCTCAGGTCCAACGGGTTGGCTGTGGCTTGGCGGATCACGCCTGCGGTAATGGCAGCGCGACCATTCAGGCGCGTGGAACTGCGCTCATCCACAGCGCCCTCTTGCACGCGACCCACATCACGGATGCGAACGGGGAAGCCGTTGGCGTTCTTGATGATGATGTCTGAGAACTGGTTGGGGCGCTGCAGATCAGTTTGTGATGTCACACTGAATTCACGCTGGCTGGATTCAATTCGGCCAGCGGGCACTTCTAGGTTGCTGCGCCGAATGGCGTCTTCTGCATCCTGAGTGGTCAGCTTGTAAGCCGCCAACTTGTCGGGGTCCAGCCAGACGCGCATGGCGTATTTGCGCTCTCCAAAAATACGGACATCCGCAGCCCCGGTCACGGTTTGCAGGCGTGGCTTGGCAATGCGGTTGACCAGATCATTGATCTGCAAAGCGCTCATGGTTTCGCTGCTGAACGACAGCCAGATCACGGGAAAGGCATCGGCCTCCACCTTGGCAATGACAGGCTCGTCAATGGCTTGCGGCAGTTTGTTGCGCACGCGTGAGGTTCGGTCACGCACTTCTGCGGCGGCCGTATCAGCGTCCTTCTCTAAGCGAAAGCGCACCGATATCTGAGCCTGTTCTGCGCGACTGATAGAGGTAATGACGTCAACAGCGTCAATGCCCGCGATTGAATCTTCGAGCGGTTTGGTGACCTGCGACTCCATCACCTCGGCAGAGGCCCCCGCATAGCGCACGCTGACCGTGACAACAGGCTCATCAATCTTGGGGTATTCGCGCACAGAGAGTTTGGTAAGACTCACGCCGCCAATCAGCAGCACCAGAAGCGACAGCACCGTGGCAAAAACCGGGCGTCGGATAGATATTTCTGCGAGTTGCATGGCTGCGCCCTATCAGGATGAAGACGCCGGGCCGCGACGGCCACCGCTGCCCCGGTTTGCGCCACCAGCGCCACCGGGCGATTCCAGACCTGCAGTTGACAGGCAAGGATTGGGCCCTTCAGGTGTTTTAGCAGCAGGGCCGGGCTTGCCCGCAGGGGGCTTGCCTACCACTGGGCTTGGCGCAGACGCCGAAGAAACAGCAGTAGGCGCACTGGCTGGTGCCTGCGGGCCTGCTGCACCGGGCGGACCACCCGCGCCTGGGCGAGCACGGCTCAGCTCGATCACTCGAACCATACCGCCGTCTTTTTGCAGCCGCTGCTGGCCCGCAATAACGACCACATCTTCAGCCGTCAACCCGTCCAAAATTTCGACACGGCCTGGGCGACGAATGCCCACTTTGACCTCCACGCGCTGGCTGATTTTGGTGTCTTTCTCCGGTCCATCGACGATCTTGATCACGAAGGCTTTCTGGCCTTGCGGAACAATGGCTTCCTCTGGTACGACCAGCGCCCGCTCGCGCTCACCAAAGACCGCCGTGACTCGGGCAAACATGCCAGGGCGCAGCTGCATCTGGCGGTTGTCAATACAGGCGCGAATACCCACCGATCGTCCATTGGCGTCAATCAAAGGGTCAATGGCCTGAACATGCGCAACAAATTTGCGTCCTGGCAAGGCATCCAGATCAATCGAAGCTTTCTGCCCCTTGCGAACTTTGGTCATGAAACGCTCAGGCAGGCGAAAGTCAACAAACACCGCGTCGATGTCCTCAATGTTGACAATATCGGCACCGTCTTTGAGGTAGTCCCCGGGATTAACCGTGCGAATACCCGTCATGCCGTCAAACGGTGCCAATATCTTGTACCGCTCGGCTGTGGCTTTGGAAAGCGCCAATTTGGCTTGTGCAACTTCCAGCGCCGAAGCGCTTGCATCAACCGTACTTGCACTGATGAAGTTCTGGGCCGCCAGGTCCTGGTTGCGCTTATGAACCGTTTGGGCAATCGACAGCTCAGCTTGGCTCTGTAGAAGTTGGGCTCGGGGGAGTTGATCATCAAGCTGAACCAGCAACTGCCCTTTTTTGACACGGTCGCCATCCTTGAAATTGAGCTGAGCAACGCGCCCGGCAATCTCAGGCCGCACGATCACGCCTTGACGAGAACGCAGATTTCCAACAGCCAAAGCATCGTCCGTGAGCTTCATGACTTCAACTTTGGCGACCTCCACCGAGGGTGCGCGTGGCGCACTAGCGGAAGCCGCTGGTGCTGGCGCGGCACCACTGGATTTGTCTACAACCGCCTCTTGGCCTTTGGCAGGCATTTTGTTCTGATACCACCAGGCAGCGCCGGACGCCGTTGCAATGCCGATGACGGCAACCGTGGTGTAAAGAGGTTTAAACGCCATGTCTCATCAATCTGAAGGAAGGCCCAAAAGTGGGCAAATTGGTTTTCATCAATAACCGACCAATGTATCAGTTAGCGTGCAAACCGACATCAGGCATGTCCCCGATGAGGCAGCAGCATTAAAGGGCTTTACCTGCGGTTTACAAACCATGCCCCCGCTTGATCCGACGTTGCCAAGACGCGCTACAGCGCTCAAGCCAAGGCTTGAATAACGCCTTTGTTGGCCAGCTCATCCGCTCGTTCATTGCCGGGGTCACCTGCGTGCCCTTTAACCCAGCGCCAGGTGATCTCGTGTCCGCTGGTTTGCACCAGCGCGTCCATTTCCTGCCAAAGGTCAGCATTCTTGACGGGCTCTTTGGCCGCCGTGCGCCAGCCACGCGCTTTCCAGCCATGAATCCACTCGGTAATGCCCTTGCGAACATATTCACTGTCCAGGTACAAATTGACCTGACAGGGCCGTTTGAGCGCTTTCAGAGCCTGAATCACCGCCATCATTTCCATGCGGTTATTGGTGGTTTGGCGTTCGCCACCAAACAGCTCTTTTTCAACGCCAGCGGATTTGAGCAAAACGCCCCACCCGCCTGGGCCTGGATTGCCCTTGCAGGCCCCGTCGGTATAAATGTCTATCGAATTCAAGTGCTTTTTTCCGTTTTTCGGCTTGTCTGGTGGACACTTCCAGCTACAGAAACAGGAGCAGCCACCGGCGAAGCGCCCATTGTAGAGGGCCGCCTCCAGGCGCGCCCCATGAACTTCATGCCACGCACACGCTTGACCGCTACCAAGAAATAAACGCCGCCAAAGATAGGCCACCAACTTCGACCTATCGGCTCCATCCACGCCATGCGGTCCAGCCACTTAACGCTTTGGTACGAGGGCAAATAGCACCCAAACCGAACCGATTCGACTTCGAAGCTGAGCAAACGCAGCCAGTCGCGCAGTCGCCAATAGCCAATCCATTCGTGGCTGCCGCTCACCCAGGGCTGTCCCAAGCCCACACGCTGATAAATTTGGCTGCGGCGTTGGCGCAAGCCCCACAAGCTGGCGGGATTCAGCCCACTGATGATGACGCGCCCCTCAGGCAACAACACGCGCGCCACTTCTGCCAGGGCGGCATGAGGATCAGGGCACAGCTCCAAACCATGTGGCAGAGTGACCAGATCCAGGCTATGCTCGCGAAAAGGCAGGGCGTCAAAATCGGTAACTAGGGCGCTGCGCGACCTGAGTGCAGCGGCTTGTGCCAAGATGGGCGTGTCCAGCGCTTGCGCCAGGCACCGATGCGGCATGCGGTTAGTCTGCAGGGTATCGATGTCGGGCAAACCCAGCTGCAAGGCGTGGTAACCAAAGATATCTGCCACGGCCAGGTCGAATTGGCGACGCTCCCAAGCCAACATGTACGCGCCCGCTGGCGAGCGCAACCAGTCGTCAAAGCCAGGCTCTGTTTCTGGCGCTGAAGCCGGGGGAATAGCTGGAGGCAAACCTATAATTTGAGGGTTCATGAAACTGATTCCACTGCCCGCATTTAACGACAACTACATCTGGTTGTTGCACCACAACGGTCGCGCCTTGGTGGTCGATCCGGGGCAATCCCAACCAGTGCTCACCGCTTTGCAGGAAATGGGGCTGCAACTGGATTCGATTCTAGTCACCCATCACCACGGTGACCATGTGGGCGGCGTGGCTGAATTGGTTGAGGCCTGTGGCGCACAAGTCTGTGGCCCCGCGCTAGAGAAAATGCCCGAACCTATTCGTCGGTTGACCCAGGGTGACCGCGTCGCCGCGCTTGGACTCGACTGGCAAGTCCTTGACGTACCCGGGCATACCGCCGGGCACATCGCCTACTTTTGCGATGATGCGGTACTGGAGGGCATGAATGGCGCGCCCTCGCCCGTCCTTTTCAGTGGCGACACCCTGTTTTCAGGTGGCTGCGGACGGCTGTTTGAAGGAACTCCTGCACAGATGCTGGCGTCTCTTGACCAGCTGGCCGCTTTACCCGGCAATACCCAGGTATGCTGCGCGCACGAGTACACCCTGAGCAACCTGCGATTTGCATGTGCGGTAGAGCCTCGCAACACCGACTTGCAGGCTTATGTCGACCATTGCGAGCGTCTGCGTACCCAGGGCCAACCCACCCTTCCCGCCAATTTGGCCATGGAACTGAAAGTCAATCCCTTTTTGCGAACCCGCTGCGATACCGTTATTCAGGCTGCACACCAATTTATGCCCACCTTGCGCGCGCGTAGCGCATCGAGCAGTGACGCTGTCAGCGTTTTTGCAGCCATCCGCGAGTGGAAAAACCAATTCAAATGAAATTTACACCTATTGTCCGCATTGCACTGCTGCTGCCCATCCTCCTGTTGGCGGGCGGCTGCGCAACCTCCACGAAGCCAGGCTCGGGCGCACAAGCCGTTGAATCCGCAGCCCAAAGCAGCAGCGCAAAGGCCGACACATCCCCCACGGTAGGCAGCAGCGTCACGCCGACGGGGCCGCTTTCAACCATTTCCTCATCGACCGCTGCCAGTCAGCCCGTCAAAGATCTGGCACCTCCACGCGATTTGTGGGAACGCATACGCCGTGGCTTTGCCATCCCGAATCTGGAAAGTGACATGGTGCGCGAGCGCGAGCAGTGGTACACCAGCCGCCCGGACTACATCACCCGCATGTCTGAGCGCTCCAGCAAATACATGTTTCACATCGTTGAAGAGCTTGAGCGGCGCAACATGCCAACCGAGCTGGCCTTGCTGCCATTCATTGAAAGCGCGTTTAACCCACAAGCCGTGTCCAGCGCCAAGGCTGCGGGCATGTGGCAGTTCATCCCTAGCACGGGCAAGCATTTTTCATTGAAGCAAAACATGTTCCGCGATGACCGCCGTGACGTGTTGGCATCCACCCGCGCAGCGCTGGACTACCTGCAGAAATTGCACGGCATGTTTGGCGACTGGCAGCTTGCCCTGGCTGCGTACAACTGGGGTGAAGGCAGTGTTTCTCGCGCCATCGCCAAGAATAAGAAAGCGGGCTTGCCCACCACTTATTCTGACTTGAATATGCCGGCAGAGACCCGGCTGTACATCCCCAAACTTCAAGCCGTCAAAAACATCGTGGCAGACCCCGATAAGCTGGGTGCCCGCCTGCCTGACATCCCGAATCACCCGTATTTTCAGACTGTGCCCATCACGCGCGACATTGACGTGAGCCTGGCGGCCAAATTAGCCAATGTGAAGCTGGAAGACTTCAAGGCCCTGAACCCTTCTGCAAACCGCCCCGTGATTTTGGCGTCCGGTACGCCGCAAATTTTGCTGCCCTGGGATAACGCCACCATTTTTGAAATGGGCATGGACTCCTACAAAACCGACCAGCTTGCCACCTGGACTGCCTGGGTTGCACCGAAGAACCTGACCCCGGCCGAAGCCGCCAAGATGGTGGGCATGACAGAAACTGAATTGCGCTCAGTCAACCATATTCCGCCGCGCATGCTGGTGAAAGTGGGCTCTACATTGCTGGTGCCAAGGGCCAAAGACAAGGCCGCCGATGTGACCATGCAAGTGGCCGACAACGCACAGCTCAGCCTGACCCCCGAAATCGTGTTGAACCGAACCCAAATCAAGGCTGGCAAGGGCGAAACTGTCGCGACGGTTGCCAAGCGTTACAAGATCAACCCCAACATCGTGGCCGAGTGGAACAAGACGACGATCACCAGCAGCTTTAAGCCCGGTCAGCAGGTGGTCTTGTATTTGCCTGCGCGTGCCAAAGTCAAACCTAACGTCCCTCATCCCAGCGCCAGTACGCCTCAGGTGGCTAAGAAATCGGCCGCACCTGCACGAAGCACAACAGCCCGTGCAACGCCTGCGCACGCCTCTAACGCCAAGGTCAAAGTCGCCAAGCGCTAAGCTATGGCATCCATTCGTCCACACCGTAAATCGCCATGACGCACACTCAACATCCAGCGCTACGCCAACTCTCCAGCCTGATGCTTGGCGGTCTGCTGGCGTTCGCGGCTTTCACGGTGGCGGCCCAAAGCCCCGAGCAAGCTTCTGGCGTGGTCAAAACCGTGTCTGGGCAGGCTTTTATTGATTACAACGGCCAACGCTATTTGGCCCAAATCGGCACGCCGGTGTACCTGCGCAGCCAACTCGTAACCGGGCCCAACAGCACCATAGGCGTGACATTTCGCGATCAAACCGTCATTTCCTTGGGGCCAGATTCGCATTTGGGCATAGACCAATACCTGTTTTCACCCAACGAAGGCAAAGTGGGCTTGGTCGCAACCATGGCGCGTGGCACGCTCAACTATGTTTCTGGTTTGATTGCCAAATTGAAACCCGATGGTGTCAGTGTGAACACGCCTACCGCCGTCATTGGGGTGCGTGGCACCCAGTTTGTAGTCAGGGTTGATCCATCATGAGGCTTACCGCTCGCGCGCTGATTTGCTTACCCGTCGTAACCTTGATGCTGGGGTGCAGCCACGCGCCCAGCACACCTGACTTCACGCCATCCAGCCGCTGGGTGGCGCCCGATGTCACGTTTTACAAGCCCCTTCGGTATGAACATGCCGATAAGCCCGACGTGCCACCGTCTTACCTGGTCTTGTTGCCTAATGCCGATGGCACTACGGGCAAGGTGAGCATGAAGTCGGGGGATGGTGAAGCGCAACAGCTGTCCAGACCCCAGCAAGGCGGTGGATTGGGTGGCGAGGCGGCGTTTCCGGTTTCGGACTACCAACTCAAGCGCGATTTTGGAGCCGTCATGGCTGCTCGCCCGCCTTTGCCAGAGAAATTTTTGCTTTATTTTGAATCTGGCCGTGCTCAACTTAACCCAGAGTCACAGCGCACGCTGCGAGACCTGATGGCGCGGGCGAAAAACTTTAGCCATCTGGAAGTCGCCATCACAGGGCATACCGACTCCAAGGGTGACCCAGCTGGCAACAAAGCCTTGGGGTTAAGACGTGCTGGCCAGATTTCAGAGATGCTGAAAAAAGAAGGGCTGAAAGCCAAGAATGTGGAAGTGGCATCAGAGGGCGAACGTCAACCCTTGGTGCCCACCCCAGCCAATACCTCTGAGCCCCGTAACCGCCGGGTTGAAGTAGTCCTGCGTTAGTCGCTCGCGGAAACACACCGGGGTGTTCGCACTTTCCGACCTACTTGTTCCGGGCATAACCGTTAGGCCCGATCACGCGACTCGTTTGATTTGGACAGCCGCCCGCCGCGCATATTCGTTGGTAAAGCTTTTGGCCAGATCCACCTGACCGGGCTTGAGCAGGCTGGCGTCAAAGCGCAGCAGGGCTTTCAAGGCGGTACGCGGTCCGTCTTCGGGCATGACACCATCATGCGACATGGCCTCGCGCATTTGATGGAAAGCATCCAGGTACATGGCACGATCCCCCAGCAGGTAGGCTTCAGGCACCACCTTGAGCAAATCGCTCGATCCACAGTTTTGCAGCCACTTGAGGGCGCGTACAACCGCATTGGCCATGGCCTGCACAGTCTGTGGGTGCTTTTGCATGAATTCGCTCGACGCACTCAAGCAGGCTGTGGGCAGCGGCCCACCAAAGACGTCAGCCGTACCCTGCACGGTCCGCACATCCACGGCGATTTGCACTTCGCCACGGTGGGTCAGGCTGGTCATGATCGGATCGCCATTGCACAAGGCATCGATTTGCCCACTGCGCAGCGCGGCCATGGCACCTGCGGCGCTGCCCACGCTGATGTAACTGACATCCGACGGCATCAACCCCGCGCGCGAAACAATGTGGCTCGCCACCATGTGCGAAGGCGTACCTGGTGCTGCAACACCAATTTTTTTGCCGCGCAAATCGGTCAACTGCGGATTTCCGGGCATATTGCGCACTGAATACCCAAAGGCAATTTGTGGTGCCAGGCCCATCATCACAAATGCTTGCGCACTGATATTGCGCGACTGAAGGTTCAAAACCTGGTCATAAGCACCACAAACCATGTCGGCCGTGCCACCAGCCACAGCTTGCCATGTGCGAGAACTGCTGGCCATATCGGTGATCTCAAGCTCAAGGCCTTCAGCTTTGAACCAGCCAAATTGCTCGGCAATGGTGAGGGGCAGGTAGTGCAGTGCGGGCTTGCCATTGACCGCCAAGGTCAAGGATGTTTTTTCGAGCTTGCGAGTGTCTGCATGTGCAAGCCCGCCAAAACCGCGCGCAAAACCACCGTCCACGGCGGTCAGTGCAAGTGCGGCAGACGCCACCATCAGGCCTCGGCGAGACAGGTCAGCTAAGCGGCGTGAGGACTCATTTGTGGGCATGCGCCAAGCATAGGCTCAGCAGGCCTGATGCGCATCGGGAACATCCCCCAGCGGGTTAGTCCCTTTGGGGAAACTACCCAGCAATCGTCAGATGCTGATTCTCATCCCGTATCCAAGTCATTTGTGTCTAGGCAACGCAACAACACCACGGATGATTTAGAAATGGAATTAGCGGTACCCGGCGAACAAGATGGCGATGTTCACCGCCAAGCCAAGCGTCCACAAGATAGTGCGCACGGTAGCCGCGTCCGCCACATAGGTCATGATGTAAACGATGCGGATGAACACAAAGGCAAACGCCAGAATGTCCACCATGGCCTGCGACGCCCCCAATTGGTGGGCGATGACCACCGCACCAATGAAAAACGGCAGCGCTTCAAAACTATTGGCCTGCGCCGCGTTGGCGCGAGAGCGCCAGTCGCTTTGCGCGGCCAACCAGGCACGAGGGTTGTGGTTGTCGTACCCCCCTTGGTGTCGCGGCAAGCGAAAACTGCCCCACTTGGCGATGCCAGCGCAGCAAATGGGTAAAACGGCAGCAATCAGTACGCACCAGTAGGCGACTGTGAAATGGGTTGCGATCAAGTTTCTATCTCCTGTCCACCATGGCGTGGGCGATTGTGCCCAAGTCTACATATTCCAACTCACTCCCAATGGGCACACCACGCGCCAAGCGCGTCACGTGCAGGCCGCGACTTTTTAAAGTTTGGGCAATCACATGGGCAGTAGCTTCACCTTCTGCGGTGAAGTTCGTCGCCAGAATGACCTCTTTGATCGCACCATCACTGGCACGGTCCAGCAACTTTTGCAGCCCAATGTCTTTAGGCCCAATGCCGTCTAGCGGACTCAAGCGCCCCATCAGCACAAAGTAAAGCCCCCGGTAGGCCGAGGTGCGCTCGATGGCCGATTGGTCAGCTGGGGTCTCCACCACGCACAGCTTACCGAGTTCACGAGCCGGGTCCAGGCAAGTGCTGCAGACCTCGTCTTCCGTGAAGGTGTGGCAAAGCTTGCAGTGGTGCACTTGCTCGGCGGCCGTGCTCAGCGCGTCAGCCAGTGCAAGCGCCCCAGGGCGATCATGCTGAAGCAAATGAAACGCCATGCGCGAAGCCGACTTGACGCCCACCCCTGGCAAATGCCGAAGCGCCTGGATCAGCGCCTCAAGAGCCGTGCTTTGTGCCAAATCTGTGATCCTTATGAGGCATTCGCCGACCAGCCCGCCGCCGGGCCGCCCCAAGGCGGGCGACGTCCCCTCGGGGGGCAGCGACCCGCGTAGCGGCGGAGCGTGGGGGCAAATTTAAAACGGGAACTTCATCCCACCGGGCAGACCAGGCATGCCAGCCGTCAGCTTGCCCATCTTCTCTTGACTGGTGTCTTCGGCCTTGCGCACAGCGGCATTGAAGGCAGCAGCGACCAAGTCTTCCAGCATGTCTTTGTCATCGGCCAGCAAGCTGGGGTCGATGGTGATGCGCTTCACGTCGTGTTTGCAAGTCATGGTGACCTTGACCAAACCGGCGCCAGACTCGCCCGTGACTTCGATGTTGCCCAAATCGTCCTGGGCTTTTTTCAGGTTCTCTTGCATGGCCTGAGCCTGCTTCATGAGGCCTGCGAGTTGTCCTTTGTTGAACATGGTTTCCTTTTTTACAAACTAAAAAGTTATACAGCGGGCTTGATGCTGCCGGGCACGATTTTCGCCCCAAAATCACGCATCATGCTCTGCACAAACGGGTCATTGAAGATCAAGTTCTCGGCTTGAAGCTGTTTTTCGGCCTGAGCGTAGGCGATACGCTTGGCCGGGCTGTCGGACACGCGCCCAATTTCCACCCCCAGTGCCACGGCGTGACCCTGGCCTGCCAGGGCGGTCTGCAAGCGTTCGCGGGCTGCGGGTTGATTGAGCGATTCGCGCTCCATACGCAGCAGCCAGTGTCCTGTGTCGCGGCCAATCAGTTGCGATTGCAGTGCCAGCTCACGAACCAGCGCGGTGATGCTCTCGGCCGCCATCATGGCCTGGACAGTTTCAAACCAGAAGTCACCTTCGGGGGTCGTCACTGGGGGCTGCACAGATGCCGCCGCTTCGGGCTTCATGGGCTCAGAACGGGCACTTGCCGCAGGGGCTTGCCGAACAGGAACTGCTATTATTTTTGAAGCATCACTCGCTTGATCTGCCTGCCGCAAAGGCCGATCTGGCATTGAATTAACGACAGGCAAAGACTGCATGGGCACTTGACCAGATGCAGGATTGCCAGGTCTGGCGGCAGCGGCAGTCAAAGAGACTGACGGCGCGGGTGTTGGCGCTGGTATCGGCTCAGCTTCGGCCCCAGCCGCCTGCGATGGGCGACTCAGGGGCACGGGGGCTACTGGCGGCGGCGCTATGGCGGGTGCTACTTGCGCAGGTTCTAGAGGTGTCTCGGTGAGGGACTCGCCCTGCCCTATGACCGCCTCAGGGCCAAGTTTCAGAGTTTTTTTTTCAGCCAGTGCCGTAGGCGCAGTGCTTGAATGGTTTGCCAGCGCGCTGCCGGGCTTGAATGCCAGCAAGCGCAGCAGCACCATGGTCAGTGCGGCATATTCATCAGGTGCCAAGCCGAGCTCGCCCCGGCCATGCAGGCAAAGGCTGTACAGCAACTGGGTTTCGTCGGCGGGCATCAGTGCTGCCAGACGAGCAATATCAGCAGCATCCGGGTCCACAGCGTCCGAACCCGCAGCTTGGGGTACGGCCTGACACACCGCCATGCGCTGCAACACCTGGGTCATTTCTTCCAATGTGGAGGCCGGACTCAATCCATTGCGGCGCAAGGTTTCACTGGTTTCCACAACGGTCTTACCGTCACCCAATGCCAAGGCCTCGATCAGACGAAACACGTAAGAGCGGTCCACCGCGCCCAGCATCTGACGCACCGGGGCTTCCAGCAATTGGCCAGAACCAAAGGCGATGGCTTGATCGGTCAAGCTCAAGGCGTCCCGCATGGAACCACGGGCCGCGCGCGCCAGCAGGCGCAAAGCGCTCTCGTCTGCCGTCACGCCCTCGGCTTTCAGCACATGCACCAAGTGCTCCAACACCGTCTCGGGTGCCATGGGGCGCAGATTGAATTGCAGGCAACGGCTCAGCACCGTCACGGGCACTTTCTGCGGGTCGGTTGTGGCCAGCACAAATTTCAAATACTCGGGCGGCTCTTCCAAGGTCTTCAACATGGCATTGAATGCCGTGTTGGTGAGCATGTGCACCTCATCGATCATGAAGACCTTGAAGCGCCCCTGCACGGGTTTGTAAACCGCCTGCTCCAGCAGGGACTGGACCTCGTCCACACCTCGGTTGGACGCCGCGTCCAGCTCGGTGTAATCCACAAAGCGCCCTGAATCAATGTCCGTACAGGCTTGGCACACGCCACAAGGCGTGGCGGTAATGCCACCCGTGCCATCCACGCCTTGGCAATTCAGCGACTTGGCCAAAATGCGCGACACCGTGGTCTTGCCCACACCCCGTGTACCCGTGAAAAGGTAGGCATGGTGCAGACGTTGCTGGGTCAGCGCATTGCTGAGCGCCTGAACCACGTGCTCTTGCCCCACCATTTCCGAAAAATTCTTCGGGCGGTATTTGCGGGCGAGGACAAGGTAGGACATTCGCTGATTTTACGGGGCAATGCCGGGATGCTTTGACGGCACCACACAGGTGCAAGCACTTTTTCCAAATTCATTGACCTGTCACGCAATTCAAACCTTTTCTCATCAGGGGATTTCAACACGGGAGGTCACCGAACCTGTGACTCACTCACAATCGACTCATGAGCATCAGTTACTACCTCAAAGAAATCGGCCGTGGCCGCAAGGGAGCGCGTTCGCTAGAGCGCGAACAAGCCGCCGATCTGTTCACGCAACTGCTGGAGGGCAGCGTCAGTGATCTCGAAATTGGAGCCTTTTGCATTGCCATGCGCATCAAAGGCGAGTCGCCGGAAGAGACTGCGGGCTTTCTCGATGCCACGCGGGAGCTGTCGGAAGTTTTTCCCGCCATGCCAGGGCAGCGCCCAGTGGTGGTTTTGCCCAGTTACAACGGCGCCCGCAAATTGCCCGTCTTAACGCCATTGCTGGCCATGTTGCTGGCACGCGAAGGCTTGCCCGTGCTGATCCATGGCAAACCGACTGAAAATGGGCGAATTCATGTACAGGATTTGCTGTCACCGCTCGCTATACCTGAATTGTCAGCTATTAAATCTATAGCAAATGGTGAGATTGCGTTTGCCAGCACTGAGCTGATCTGCCCAGGCATCACTCGTCTGCTAGAAGTGCGGCGCACCATTGGGCTGCGCAACAGCGCGCACAGCATCGTCAAGCTGATGAACCCCTGCGATGGCCCCAGCTTGGTGGTAGCCAGCTACACCCACCCCGAATACGCGATCAGCATGGCCAAAACCTTGTTGCTGACAGGCACCAACACGATGTTGCTGCGAGGCACCGAAGGCGAAAGCGTGGCCGACCCTCGACGCATGCCTGCCATGGCGGGCTTCATTCGGGGTGAACAGCAGGCGCTTGAGAGTCTCAAGCATGGCCCCTTACCCACCACCGCAGAGTTACCGTCCGATGTAGACGTGGACACCACGGTCAGCTATATCCAGGCGGTGCTGGATGGCACCCAGCAGGTGCCCACGTCAATTGCTCGCCAAATTGAGCACATCGTCCAAATGTGCAGCACGGTGTGATCGATGCATATTGAGCCCGTAAACTACGGCTCCAGGGTGATCGGCACCCCACCAAAGAACACATGATCCCTATCAAGTCAGAATCGGCATGGCGCGGCATTTCAGACTGCCGTACCTGTGGCCTACGCGACATCATGCTGTTCGCCGACCTGAATGCCCAGGACATGGACCAGATCCATGCGCCTATTGATGACCTGCTCTACCCCGCTGGCGAGATGATTTACAGCGAAGGGGCGCCAGTAGCGGGCGTGCTGACAATCCGCCATGGCTCGATCAAACTTCAGCGCGTCACCCAAGACGGCCGCGAACGCATCATCCGTGTGCTGCGCGCAGGCGATGTGGTGGGGCTTGAGGCTTTGGCTGGATCGGTATACGACAGCGCTGCCGTTGCACTGACCGAAGTCTCCGTCTGCAGGATTCCAGTGTCCGTGATTGAGGCCCTAGACCGCAATTCGCCCCGCATGCACAAGCGCCTGATGGAGAAATGGCAGCGCGCGCTGCGTGAAGCCGATGACTGGCTGGCAGAACTCAACTGCGGCAGTGCCCGTCAGCGGGTCGCCAGTTTTATCCAAAAGATGCGCAACCCCGACGACGCGCAAGTGGCCATTCTCTACTCGCGTGAAGACATGGGCGCCATGCTGGATTTGAAACTGGAAACCGTCAGCCGCGAGATCAGCGCACTGGTGCGCTCAGGGGCCATGGCCCCCATTGATCGATTGGGCCGGATGTATCGCGTGCTGAACGAAGAGGCCATTCAGCAAGCCTGATCAGGCATCAGGCATCCGCCCTCACCTTGGCCTGCTGGGCGACTTGACGCCACTTCTTTTGTTCGCTTTCGATGAAGTTGATGAATTTTTCGATGCTGCCACCACCGTCTTCGGCACCATACAGATCCATCTTTTCCTGTACGTCGGCCATGGCCAGCACTTTGTTCAGGTCTTCATTCATGCGTTTGACCATGGCGGGCGCCATTTTGCCCGGGCCTGCCAGGCCATACCAGGTGGTGGCCTCAAAACCGGGTAAACCAGCCTCGTCCATCGTCGGCACATTGGGATAACTTTTGGCGCGTTTGAGCCGGGTTTGCGCCAAGGCGACGGCCTTGCCGCCTTTGACATGTGGTGTGGCCGCCGTCATGGTTTCAAAACAGTAGTTGACTTGGCCGCCGATCAAATCTGTGAGTGCAGGGCCAGAGCCACGATAAGGAATATGCAAAGCAAACACTTTGGCCTGCAGTTTGAACATTTCCAGCGCAAAGTGCTGTGCTGATCCGCCGCCCGCAGAGGCAAAGCTGATGCGCCCGGGATTTTGTTGGCAAAGCGCGATCAAGTCTTTCACGGTCTTGGCGGGCTGATCCTGATTGCAGATCAGCAAATTCGGCGTCACGCCCACCAAACCAATGGGCGAAAAATCCTTGAGCGCGTCATAGTTGAGCTTTTGCCCCAGTGCCGGGGCCAAGGCATGGCTGTTGATATGCGCCATCAGCAGCGTGTTGCCGTCACCAGGCTGTTTGCTCACATAATCGGCCGCAATCACGCCGGCTGCACCCGCTTTGTTCTCGATCACCACGCTCAGGTTCCACATGGTCGAAAGCTTTTGGCCCACCACCCGCGCCAGTGCATCGGTGCCTCCACCGGGCGGAAAACCCACAATGATGCGCACCGGCCCTGTGGGCAAGTTCTGCGCACCTTGCGCCCAAATTGCTGGGGCAGCCAGAAGGGCTGCAGCACCGCTGGCCGCCTGAAGAATGTTTCTGCGTTGCATGTTTTGTCTCCTGCGATTGATAGGGCGATAGTGGCGTTTCGATTTACTTCACTGCTGTCGGCGCTGGGTTGGCGGCGAAATAGTCTATGGCGGCCAAGACGCCGCTGTTCGCCAGCTTGACGCCGGAGAGCTTTAGTCCCATCTCGCATGCGCTCAGCGCTGCCATCAGGGTCAAGTCATTGCAGTCACCCAAATGGCCAATGCGGAACATGCGTCCTTTTACTTTGCCCAGGCCTGTCCCGAGAGAACAATCAAAGCGTTCGTAGATCAGTTTGCGCACGGCGTCCGCGTCAACACCTTCGGGCATGATCACGCCGGTCAGCACCGGTGAATAGACCGCAGCGTCACCACACTGGATGGGCAAGCCCCAGGCTGTGACGGCGGTACGCACGCCAGCAGCCCAGCGCTGGTGGCGCGCAAACGTCGCCTCCAGGCCATTGGCCAACAACATATCGCAAGCCTCGCTCAACCCGTAAAGCAAATTGGTACTCGGCGTGTACGGGAAATACCCCGTTTTGTTCATCTCGATGATTTCGTCCCAGGCCCAAAAGGCTTTGGGCAGTCGCGCACTTTTGCTGGCCTCGATTGCCTTGGGAGAGACGGCGTTAAAGCTGATGCCCGGCGGCAGCATCAGGCCTTTCTGCGAACCACTTACGGTCACGTCCACCCGCCATTCATCGTGCCGGTAGTCGGCCGATGCCAGGCCGGAAATCGTGTCCACCATCAGCAGCGCAGGGTGACCCGCCGCATCAATGGCCCGGCGTACGGCGGCAATGTCACTGGTCACCCCGGTAGACGTCTCGTTGTGCACCACACAAACCGCCTTGATCTGGTGCGATGTGTCAGCCTGAAGCCGCGCCTGTATCAAACCCGCATTCACGCCACGGCGCCAACTCAGGGGCACGCCATGCTCGGTACCCGGTTCAGCCAGAAACTCAGTTTGAATGCCCAAACGCTGCGCCATCTTTTGCCACAGGCTGGCGAAATGACCCGTTTCATACATCAGCACCTGATCGCCAGGGCTCAAGACATTGCTAAGTGCCGCCTCCCACGCACCGGTGCCTGATGCCGGATAGATGATCACGGGATGCTGAGTCTTAAAGATCTGCTGAATGCCAGTCAACACCTTCTTGCCGAGCACAGCGAATTCGGGCCCCCGGTGGTCAATGGTGGGCAGGCTCATGGCCCGCAGAATGCGATCCGGCACTGGCGACGGCCCAGGAATTTGCAAAAAGTGACGACCCGTGGGGTGGAAATCAAGTTGAAGCATGCGGCAAGGCTTTCAATTTCAAAAAACAGTGAGGTTTGACGCCATTTTTTGCATACAAAATTCATTTGTCAACATAAATATTCAATTTTTACCATTGACCAAGGTATTTTTTGCATACAAAATTCAAACATGACTGCTGACATCATCTCCATTCCACGTGCAGCCCTGCACGAACAAGTCGCCCACCGTCTACGCCAAATGCTGGTTGAAAACCGCATCCCCCCCGGCGCCAAACTCAATGAACGCGAGCTCAGCGAGGTGCTGCAGGTTTCCCGCACACCGCTGCGCGAAGCCATCAAGATGCTGGCGGCTGAGGGTTTGGTGGAATTGCTGCCCAACCGGGGGGCAATTGCCGTCGAGTTGTCTGAGGCCGATGTGCTCAACACCTTCGAGGTGATGGCAGGCCTCGAATCGCAATCCGGCGAATTAGCCACCCAGCGCATCACCGACGCAGAACTGTCCGAAATCAAAGCCATGCACTTTGAAATGATGGCTGCCTACACCCGGCGTGATCTTTCCAACTACTACCGACTTAACGCGCTGATTCATCAGGCGATCAATGCCGCGGCGAAGAACCCGGTCTTGAGCAACACCTATGCCCAGGTCAACGCCCGCCTTCAGGCACTGCGATTCCGCTCTAACCAAGACGAAGAAAAATGGAAGAACGCTGTGCGGGAACATGAACAAATGATTGCCGCCCTGAGCGCCCGCGACGCTCAGGCCATGCGTGCGGTGTTGTTGGCGCACCTTTACAACAAACGCGATGTCGTCATCAGTCAGTTACGCGAGAAGGCTCAAGCAGCGCAAGGAATCTCAGCATGATCGCAGCGCCGGGCCACCCCAAACAAGATCGCACCGCAGCCCGCGAGGGCGGAGGTGATCCCTCGTCCGCCCCCCTGCCCCGCCATGTGATTCCTGGGTACGAGGAAATTGCCAGCGTCAGCAATGAAGTGGCTGGCCGACTGGCGCAGCGACTGAAAGAAGAAACCCGGGGCGATGTGCTTTTCTCGCTGCCTGACCGGGGCCGCTATGCGACCGATGCGTCGATTTACCAGCAGATCCCCATCGGCGCTTTTGTGCCCAGCAGCAGCGAAGACGTTAAAACCGCGCTCGATATTTGTCGCGATTTGAAAGTACCCATCGTTCCACGCGGAGGCGGCACCAGCCAATGCGGGCAAACTGTGGGCGCGGGGCTGGTGATTGACCACAGCAAGCATGTGCGCAAGGTGCTCAACATTGATGCAGAGCAGCGAACAGTTGAAGTGGAGCCCGGCATCGTGCTGGACCACCTCAATGCAGCCCTCAAGCCCCATGGCCTGTGGTATCCCGTGGATGTTTCCACCAGCGCGCAGGCCACGCTAGGTGGCATGGCAGGCAATAACTCCTGCGGCAGCCGATCAATTGCTTACGGCAACATGGTGCACAACGTGATTGGCGCCACGGCTTGGCTGGCCGATGGCAGCTTGCTGGACTTTGGCGACTTTGCCAGCAGCCAAGGGCGTGCGCGCCAGGTAGGCGAGTTTGTGCGTGACCTGGCAACGGGACTGCGACCCGAAATAGAAGCCCATTGGCCCAAGGTGCTGCGCCGGGTGGCGGGCTACAACCTGGACATCTTTCACAACCAGAATGAGCGGCCCTACACGGCAGATGGCTCCGTAAATCTGGCTCATTTACTGATCGGCAGTGAAGGAACATTGGCGCTCACAAAATCCTTACGCCTGCGCTTGTCAGAGCTTCCGCGCACCAAGGTATTGGGGGTGGTGAACTTCCCCACCTTTTACAAAGCCATGGACGCAGCCCAGCACATCGTGCGCATGGGGGGAAGCACGCTGACGGCTGTCGAGTTGGTCGATCGCACCATGATCGAGCTGAGCCTGCAAAACCCAGCCTTTGCCGCGACGGTGCGCACAGCCTTGGCGCCCGCCATCAATGGCGGACAACCCGAGGCGATTTTGTTGGTCGAATTTGCCGGCAACACCAAGGCGGAACTGCTGCCCAAAATGCGCGAACTGGTGGAACTGATGGGTGACTTGGGTTTGCCCGGCAGTGTGATTGAGATGGTCGACGATGCGCCGCAAAAGGCCCTTTGGGACGTACGCAAAGCAGGTCTCAACATCATGATGAGCCTCAAAGGCGACGGCAAGCCCGTGAGCTTTATCGAAGACTGCGCCGTGCCGCTGGTGCACTTGGCCGAGTACACCGACGCGCTCACCGAAGTCTTTCGCAAGTACGGCAGCAAAGGGACCTGGTACGCCCATGCGTCGGTTGGCACCTTGCATGTGCGCCCGATCCTCGACATGCGCACTGGCGGTGCGCAAGGCGGCTCGGCCAAGATGCGCGCAATTGCCGACGAGGCCAGTGCTCTGGTACGCAAGTTCAAGGGCGCGTACAGCGGCGAGCACGGCGACGGCCTGTGCCGAGGCGAATGGATATCCTGGCAGTTTGGCCCGCGCGTGAACGACGCCTTTGCGCAAATCAAGCAGCACCTGGATCCTCTGAATCTGCTCAGCCCGCAGCGCATCGTCAACCCACCCCGCATGGACGATCCGCGCTTGATGCGTTACTCACCCGGTGGCGAAGGCGCAAAACCTTACAAGGTCATTCCCCTGCAAACAGCCCTCGACTGGTCGGCCTGGAATGTTCAAAACGACCCGGTCACCGAGCAGACCAGTGCACCCGGCACGGGCGGCGACCCCGCGCTGGGATTCGCCAAGGCGGTGGAGATGTGCAACAACAACGGTCACTGCCGCAAGTTCGACGCAGGCACCATGTGCCCGAGCTACCGCGTGACCCGAGACGAAAAGCACCTGACACGCGGCCGCGCCAACACCCTGCGTCTGGCCTTGTCTGGCCAGTTGGATACGAGTTCAGCGGCGACTGACGGCTTGTCGGACGAAGCGCTGGACGCGGCCAAAGACGCGCTCGACCTGTGCGTGAGCTGCAAAGGCTGCAAACGCGATTGCCCGACGGGCGTGGACATGGCGCGGATGAAGATTGAATTTCAGCACCAATACCAGGCCCGCCGGGGGCTGACTTGGCGGAGCAAGTTGATCGCTTACCTGCCCGACTACGCGCCAAAGGCGGCCAAGTTCAGTGGCTTGCTGAATCTGCGAAACAGCATTCCGGCGCTGGCGTGGCTGGGCGAAAAAGTATTTGGCTTGGCAGCGGGACGGAAACTGCCCGTCTGGCAACGTGATCACTTCTTTGCTGACGCCCCCAAAACAGCCACCAAAACCGAAGTGCTGGCCGCCACCAAACCCGTGGTGCTGTTTGTGGACACCTTCAGCGGCTACTTTGAATCGGCCATAGCTCGGGACGCGGTGCACGTGCTTCAAACTGCAGGTTACACCGTGCACATTGCTACGAAAGAGATAGCTAACAATGGCCATCTGTGCTGCGGAAGAACCTATTTAAGCAGTGGATTGGTCGCCGAGGCCAAGGCAAAAGCTCAAGAGCTCATTGACGCCATGCTGCCATTTGCGGCCAAGGGCATTGCCATCGTGGGGCTGGAACCCTCTTGCCTGCTGACCCTGCGCGATGAAGCACTGGCCATGGGTCTAGGCGAGGCGGCAATGACGGTATCCAAGCAAGCGATGTTGCTGGAGGAGTTCTTGGCGACAGAAGCCAAGGCAGGAGCACTGGAAAGCTTCAAAGCCAAGCTTCGTCCTGTGGAGCAACCCATCTTGCTGCACGCGCATTGTCACCAAAAGGCGTTCGCTGCCGTGTCACCCATCATGTCAGTTTTGCAATTGATTCCCGGTGCCAAGCCGGAACTGGTGGAGACGAGTTGCTGCGGTGGCGCGGGCAGCTTTGGCTACCAGTCTGAGCATCTGCAGATATCCCAATTGATGGCGGAACTGAACCTATTACCTGCCCTGCGCAAACAAAGCAATGCCATCATCGTGGCAGACGGCACCAGTTGCCGCCACCAGATTCAGGACGGCTTGAACGATGGCACGGATCGGCAGCCCGTCCATGTGGCGACGCTGCTAGCGCGCCAACTGACAAATTAAGCACTCTGGAGTAGCCATGCCTTCATTTTTTGAAACAATACCTTGCTTTCGGCAATACAGACGGTCATTGTTAGCTATCATTTTCGCATCTAGCACTTTTCCTGCGGCAGTGAATGCCCAAAGCTGGCCGACCAAAAGCATCAAAATCGTGGTGCCTTACGCCGCTGGCGGGCCAGCCGACGTGGTGGCGCGCGAACTGGCGCAAAAGCTGACGGCAGACCTCAAGCAATCCGTCGTCATCGAGAACCAGGGCGGCGCCATGGGCGTGACTGCACTGGGAACCGTTGCACGTGCGGAGCCAGATGGGCACACCTTGCTGATGGCCGCCTTTGGCAACATCGTGCTCCAACCCATCCTCAGCAAAACCGGCGGCGCTGACCTGCTGGCGCGCCTGCGGCCGATCAGCACGGTATCCACCAGCCCCCATGTCTTGGTGGTGTCGGCCAAACTGCCTATCAAGACGGTGAAGGAATTAGTGGACTATGCCCGTGCCAACCCCGGCCGAGTGAGCTTCGCTTCTGCAGGCATGGGCGGCACGGCACACCTGGGCATGGAAATGTTCAAAGCCTTGTCGCAAACCGATGTACTGCACGTGCCCTACAAAGGAAGCTCGGGCGCGGTCAATGACTTGATCTCTGGCCAAGTCAGCGCCATGTTCAGCAGCTTGCCGTCCTTGCAAGGGCTGGCCGATAAGGGCTTGGTGCGGGTAATCGCAGCCACAGCAAGCAGCGTGTCACCCGCGACCCGCAATTTGCCATTGATGTCCAGCACCCTGCCCGGCTTTGATTACACGACTTGGTACGCGATGTATGCGCCCGTCGGCACGCCGCAGGCCACCATTGATCAAGCCAATGCAGCCCTGCGCCGTGTGTTGAAAGATCCGGCTTTGGAATTGCGTATTGAGCCTCACGGAATTGAGTTGCAAGCCAGCAGCCCGGAGGAGGTTGTTGCGTGGACCAAGCGTGACACCGAGAAATGGACCCGGGTGATCCGCGAAGCCAAAATCGCCGTCGATTGATGGCAGCCTGACGCGCTCAGACGATGCCACACCACTCGGCAAAGCGCATCACATAGTCATGCCAAAGGGCCCAAACCGCCAGCGAAATCAGGATCAAGCCCGACAGGCGTGCCCCCCAAGCCTCCGCCTTTTGACGAGCGTCCACACCGCCCTGCGCACCCAGACGACGCATCCATTGCTGCCAGAGCACCGGGCCTCCCACCAGTGACACGGCACTCCCAAGTGCAAACAAGGCCATGCACAGGGCACCTGCAGCCGGGCCACCACTGAGGGCCGCCACCAGCAAGGCCGAATACAGGAGGCCGCATGGCATCAAGGCCCACAGCAAGCCTGTTGCAAAGACAGCCCGCTTTTGCGCCAGTAAAGGCCGAAACCGCGCCACGGTGCGTGCCCAAATGGATTGCCCGGTGCCTGTCGCCCAAACTGGCTGGCGGGCCAGCACAAGTAGCATCACGCCCCAGGCCAATACGCCCGCATGCATCAGTGCCCAAACCGGGCGAAGCACGCTGGTGTTTGCGCTAAGCCAGGCAGCACTTTCCATGGCCATCGCGGCCACGGCGCCAATCAGCGCATATCCCAGCATGCGCCCCGCTTGAAAGCTGAAAATGTGGGCCCAGCGTGAGGAGGCGATATCCCTCGCTGGGTCGGTCTCGGCAGGGGTTTGGCGCGCCGTAGACGGCACGATGAAAACGGGTGAAGAGGTGGAAACCGACGTCACGGCCGCGCAGGGAGCCGCGCACATGCCCACGCAATGTGGACCGCCGGCCACACCCATCACAAAAGCCGTCCAGGCCAGGGTACTGATCATTTCCGCATCATATGATGCGTGAGAACCTGGCTCGCTTGCTGTCAGCCTGCACGTAGCGGTCAAACACCATGGCAATGGCGCGTATCAGGTACCAGCCGTTCGGCGTCACTTTGATGCTCTTGTCGTTGATGTCGAGAAGACCCATGCCGATGAATTCGGTCAGGGATTCGATTTCGGTCTTGAAATAGGTCTGAAATTCGATCAGGTAAGCCAGATCGATGGCTTCGAAGTCAATTTCCCCCTGGCACATGATGGCCATGATCACCGCGCGGCGGACCACGTCATCCCGGCTCAAGGCCAAGCCTCGAACGACAGGCAAACGCCCTTGATCCAGCAGATCGTAATAGTCTTCAAGGGTTTTGGCGTTTTGGCTGTAAGTGGCCCCTACGCGCCCGATGGACGACACGCCGAGCGCAATCAGATCGCAGTCGGGTTGTGTGCTGTAGCCCTGGAAGTTGCGGTGCAGGCGGCCTTGGCGCTTAGCCACTGCCAGTGAGTCTTCAGGCAAGGCAAAGTGGTCCATGCCCACATAGACGTAACCCGCCTGTTGAAACGCCGCTAGGGCCTGCGAAAGCAAGCCTAACTTCACAGAAGGGTGCGGCATGTCTTCAGACGCAATGCGACGTTGCGGCTTGAAGCGTTCAGGCAAATGGGCATAGCCGTAAAGAGCAATGCGGTCGGGCCGCAGTCGCACAATTTGCTCCAGCGTGCGAGCAAAGGATTCAGAGGTTTGTTTGGGCAAGCCATAAATCAGGTCGGCATTGATGGATTCAAAGCCTTTGGCTTTGGCCGCCGCCACCAGCGAAAACACCTGCTCAGCTGGCTGGATGCGATGCACCGCTTTTTGCACGGCGGGGTCAAAGTCTTGAATGCCAAAGCTCAGGCGGTTGAAGCCCAGTTCAGCCAGCACACCCAGACGATGCTCCGTCACGGTACGGGGATCGATCTCGATCGAATATTCACCACCAGGCGCCAGGGTGAAGTTGCGACGCAGCATGGTCATCAACTCGCGCAGCTCGTCGTCACTTAAGAATGTGGGGCTGCCACCACCCAGGTGCAATTGGCTGACCACATGGCCGCGCCCGACGTGCACGGTGTGCAGATCTACCTCTTTGGCCAAGTAGTTTAAATACTCAGCCCCCTTGGAATGGTGCTTGGTGATGACTTTGTTGCAGGCGCAGTAGTAGCAAAGCGACTCGCAAAATGGAATATGCACATAAAGGGAAAGCGGCAATGCGCTTCCCGCGCCGCCGTGGCGTCGCTGCTCCAGCGCCTGGATGTAATCCGCGTTGGTGAAGGCTTCTACAAACCGATCTGCTGTCGGGTACGAGGTATAACGCGGCCCAGGCACGTCAAACCGCCGCAAGAGGTCTTGCGATATGGCCACAGGCGCTTGGGTGGCTGGTTTGGCAGTGGGGCTTGTCGTGAGCATGTTTTTAGAAATCCTTGACTTGTTTTACCGGAGCCTTGGGGAATACTGGTCTGAGAAATAATGTACAAACAGTGAACGGCACCCGGGGCAAGTCCGTGGACTGTGCCTCTAAAGGCATGATACCGTTTTGACTCAGATCAACGGAATAAGCGAATGCGAACAGTTTCGGAGACAATAGGGCCTATGGACTCGAAAAGCATCAAAGTCGCCTGCTCGAACTGCAACCTTCGCGAGTTGTGTATGCCCATGGGTTTAGCACCCGAGGACATCGAGCGGATCGACACCCTGGTCGCGTCACGGCGCAAGCTGGCGCGTGGCGAAAGCCTGTTCCGAAACGGCGACAAGTTCACGGGGCTTTATGCGATCCGTGTCGGGTTCTTCAAGACCAGCGTCACCACGGAAGACGGTCGGGATCAAGTCACCGGCTTTCAGATGGCCGGCGAAATCATTGGGCTGGATGGTATCGTGAATGACTTGCACACATGCGATGCCGTGGCGCTGGAAGACGCTGAAGTCTGTGTCATGCCCTACGAAATGATCGAAACCTTGTCGCGCGAAGTCACCGCTTTGCAGCAACACATGCACAAAGTGATGAGCCGAGAAATTGTGCGCGAGCATGGCGTAATGCTGCTGCTGGGCAGCATGCGTGCGGAGGAGCGGCTGGCAGCCTTCTTGCTCAACTTGGTGCAGCGCTTGCACGCCAGAGGCTTCTCGCAGTCAGAACTGGTGCTGCGCATGACCCGCGAAGAGATCGGCAGCTACCTGGGACTCAAGCTTGAAACGGTCAGCCGCAGCTTCTCTAAATTTGCTGACGACGGCATCATCGAAGTCAAGCAGCGACATGTCCGCATTCTGGACACCGAAGCCTTAAAGCAAATGGTGAATCCGCAAACCTGTCATTGACAACGGCACCCTCGGTTTTCGACGGGTTGGGGAATACATCGGGGGCTACAAGCCCCCTTTTTTTGCGCCGCCCAATCGAATGATGGCTATTGAATAATGGCTATCGAATTAAGGCTTTGAGGTCGCGGTTGCAGCGTGGTTGCGCGCCTGCGTTGCAGGAACTTCACTGGCAGGCAGGGTCTTGTTGATCTCGATCCCCCGGCGGTAATAGTCTTCCGCCAACACGGGGTCCGGGTTGCGCATGGCAATCCAGCCTGTGATCAGGGCCGCAACAACAACGATGGCTGGCCCGGAAATGATCAGCCAGACATGCCCATAGGCCCACCATGGCTTGGTATCGAGTGTTTTATCGGTACTTGACGACATGAAACATTCCTTCAAAAAAATTCGGCATTAACGGGGAACCAAGAAAACCGACTTCTCTGAAACAGAAGCGATCACCTGCCCGGCCGCAACCGACTGAATCTCAAACACAATGGGAACGGAGCCAGGCTGTGCGACGCCATAGGGTACCCTCACCCGCAGTGGAACCCAGCGGCTCTGCGCGGACTCGATGGCAATCGGTTGATTGTCTTCGATTGTCAATCCGTTGAGGCCATGGGCCTGAATTTTGTAGTGCTGAATTTGCTCTGTGGCATTCATGATTTGCAGGCGGTAAACGTTTTCAAGTTTGCCCCCCTCCACGATGCGTGACAGCGTCGCCCTGTCTCGCACAACGTCGACCTTGAAAGGCGAACGCAGCGCAATGCTGACGAACATGGCAAGGGTCACTACAGCCAGTAAACCGCTATAGACAAGAATACGTGGCCGCATCAAGCTGGCTCTAACCTGGTGCCAGGCCCCCGTGATTGCGCTACCCGAAGCGGTCTCCATGCTGCTTTGGGTTGCGTAGCGAACCAATCCCCTTGGATAGCCAACCTTGTCCATCACGGTATCGCAAGCATCCACACAGGCACCGCAGCCAATGCATTCGTATTGCAAACCTTTGCGTATATCTATGCCAGTGGGGCAAACTTGAACACACAGGGCGCAGTCGATACAGCTACCCAGCCCCTTGGCCTTGAAGTCGACAGACTTGCTGCGCGGGCCTCGTGGCTCACCACGTACAGCGTCATAGGCCACGACCAAGGTGTCCTTGTCGTACATGGCACTCTGAAACCGGGCATAAGGGCACATGTATTTGCAGATTTGCTCGCGCATGTAGCCTGCGTTGCCATACGTCATGAACCCGTAGAAGAACACCCAGAACAGTTCCCAGGCGCTCATTTGGACCTGAATAAATGAACCAATCAACTCCCGAGCAGGGGTGAAATAGGCCACAAACGTGAACCCGGTCCAAATCGAGAAAGCGATCCAGATGAATTGCTTGAGTGACTTCTTACCGATCTTGGCAGAATCAATGCCAGCGCCATCCAAGCGCAGACGAGCACTCCGGTCGCCTTCAACCTTGTATTCAATCCACAGAAATATTTCGCTGTAAACCGTTTGCGGGCAGGCGTAGCCACACCACAAGCGCCCCGCAATCGCAGTAAAGAGAAAAAGCGCCAACGCGCAGATCACCAGAATTCCCGTCAGGTAGATGAAGTCCTGCGGATAAAGCACCAGGCCAAAGATGTAGAAACGGCGTGCTTCCAGATCGAAAAGCACGGCTTGACGCTGGCCCCATTCGAGCCAAGGCAAACCATAGAAGATGATTTGCGTCAGCCAAACAAAAATCCAGCGCCAGTTGGTGAACTGGCCCTGGATTGATCTGGGGTAGATTTTTTTTTGTGCCGCATAGAGCGACACCATCGGCGACGCCACCTGCTCTGAAGAAACTGCTTGTTTGGATTCAGGAACAGGCGGTGGGGAACCCGTCATTACTTAGCGCCGCCCTTATTGGACAAACCCCAAACATAGGCAGCCAAGACATGGATTTGCGCTTCGCTAAGCTTGTCAGCCTGTGCAGGCATTTGGTTCACTTTGCCTTTGTTGACCATGGCCAAAATGGCCTCTTCACCGTAGCCGTGCAGCCAGGTGTCATCCGTCAGGTTAGGTGCGCCCAAGGCATGGTTACCTTTACCATCAGCACCGTGGCAAGCTGCACAGGCGGCAAACTTCTCTTTACCCAAGCCAGCGCGTGCTGCGTCATGCGGGCTGCCAGAGAGGCTCAACACATACTGCGCAACGTTCTTGAGGTCGTCAGCACCACCCACAGCAGCAGCCATAGGAGGCATGTTACCGATTCGGCCCAAGGTAATGGTTTCCTTGATTTTCTCAGGAGAACCACCATGCAACCAATCGCCATCCGACAGATTGGGGAAGCTCTTTCCACCGCGTGCGTCAGAGCCGTGGCACTGTGCGCAGTTGTTCAGAAAGAGACGTTCGCCAATGCCTTGTGCCTGGGGATCCCGTGCCAAATCTTCGGTCTTCATGCTAGCGAAACGAGCATAGAGAGGTGCCACGTCTTTGGCAGCTTTGTCCACTTCAGCCTGGTATTGGCCAGCAGAACTCCAGCCGAACTGGCCTTTGCTATCACCCAGACCAGGGAAAACGAACAAATAGGCCAGACCAAAAACGATGGTGATGATGAACATACCGACCCACCACATGGGCAGGGGGTTGTTCATTTCACGCAAGTCTTCGTCCCAGACGTGGCCTGTAGTGTTGTCGTCGCCATGGGCAGCGACTTTGGATTTGCCTGCAATCCATAGGAGCAAAGCGCACGCGGCAATACTCACAAGAGTAATGACGGTGATGTAGGTAGACCAAAAGGGGTTAATGAAATCGCTCATGATTTGTACTTTAAGTAGGTGTGACGACAGTCAATCGAGCTTCAGTCTTGCAGTGGCAACTGCGCGGCTTCCTCAAAACCCTTGGCATTGCGCTTGTTGTAAGCCCAAGCCAGGATTCCAACAAAAACGACGAAGCACAGCACGGTTGCGACTGAGCGAAGTACGGTGAGTGTGTCCATACCACTTCCTTATTTGAGGTTTCGGCCCAGAACTTGAAGGTATGCAACCAGTGCATCCATCTCGGTCTTGCCTTTGAGTTCTTCGGCAGCACCCGCAATCTGGGCGTCGGTATAGGGCACGCCAACAACGCGCAGTGCCTTCATACGGGGAGCAGCATCAGCAGGATCCACAGCTGCCTTCTCAAGCCAAACATAAGCAGGCATGTTGGACTCTGGCACCACGTCACGTGGGTTGTTCAGGTGAATGCGATGCCATTCGTCGCTGTATTTGCCGCCCACACGGTGCAAATCAGGGCCGGTACGCTTGCTACCCCACTGGAAGGGATGGTCGTACACAAACTCGCCAGCCACAGAGTAGTGACCGTAGCGCAGGGTTTCCGCCTGGAAAGGACGAATCATCTGCGAATGGCAGTTGTAGCAACCTTCGCGGATGTAAATATCACGGCCCATCAACTGAGTCGCGGTGTAGGGCTGTAAGCCCTTGATCGGTTCCGTGGTGCTTTTCTGGAAGAACAGCGGAACAATTTCCACCAATCCACCAAACAAAACAGTCACGACGATCAAGATGATCATCAGGAAATTGTTGGTCTCGATCTTTGCGTGACCTACAGGATTATTCGCACCAGACATGTTTTCTCCTCAAGCGTGGGCAGGTGTAGGAATGGAAACTTGCGCAGCGCGACCTGTTGCAACCGTCATCCAGGTGTTCCAGAACATGACAATCATGCCGGACAAGTACAGCAAACCACCCAGGAGACGAATCACGTAGAAGGGATAAGTTGCCTTAACCGATTCAACGAAGGTGTACGTCAGGGTGCCGTCTGTATTGATAGCACGCCACATCAGACCTTGCATCACACCGGCAATCCACATGGCAGCGATGTACAACACGATACCGACAGTTGCAATCCAGAAGTGCAATTCAATGGCACGCTTGGAATACATCTCCTTCTTGCCGAACAAGCGAGGGATCAAGAAATACAAGCTACCCATGGAAACCAAGCCCACCCAGCCCAAAGCACCAGAGTGCACGTGGCCAACGGTCCAGTCTGTGTAGTGGCTCAAGGCGTTCACCGTCTTGATAGACATCATGGGGCCTTCAAAAGTGCTCATGCCGTAGAAGGACAGGGACACAATCAGGAAGCGCAGAACGGGGTCGTCGCGCAGTTTGTGCCAAGCGCCAGACAGGGTCATGATGCCGTTGATCATGCCGCCCCAGCTTGGAGCCAACAGAATCAAGGAGAACACCATACCGACGGACTGAGTCCAGTCAGGCAAAGCGGTGTAATGCAGGTGGTGAGGACCCGCCCACATGTAGGTGAAGATCAAGGCCCAAAAGTGGACGATGGACAGGCGATAGCTGTAAACAGGCCGTTCAGCTTGTTTTGGGATGAAGTAATACATCATGCCCAAGAAACCTGCAGTCAGGAAGAAGCCCACTGCATTGTGACCGTACCACCACTGAACCATGGCATCTTGGACACCAGCGTAAGCAGAGTATGACTTGGTCAAGGAGACAGGAATTTCAGCACTGTTGACCAAATGCAGTACCGCAACAGTCAAAATAAACGCGCCGAAGAACCAATTCGCGACATAGATGTGCCGGATCTTGCGGGTACCAACAGTTCCGAAGAACACGATGGCATACGACACCCAGACCACGGTGATCAAGATATCAATGGGCCATTCGAGTTCAGCGTATTCCTTACCCGTGGTGAAACCCAGGGGCAAGCTCAGCGCGGCACACAAAATGACCAACTGCCAACCCCAGAAGGTGAAGGAAGCAAGAGCTGGCGCAAACAACTTGGTTTGGCAGGTACGTTGAACGACGTAATAGCTGGTGGCAAACAAAGTGCAACCACCAAACGCAAAAATCACCGCATTGGTATGCAGTGGTCGCAAACGCCCGTAGCTGAGCCACGGGATGCCTAAGTTAAGTTCTGGCCAAGCAAGCTGGGCGGCAATGATGACACCGACAAGCATGCCAACGACACCCCATAACACGGCAGCCAGTGAAAACTGGCGCACGACGGTATCGCTGTAAATTGTGCCGCTGGGCGGCGAAGAAGATTGGTGGGCTACATTCATCTTTGACCTCAATGTGAGAACTCGAGTTTGCTTTTTTGTGACAGATTAAGTATTGATAAATATCAAGTTGAGGGTATACCCTGGAACTTTAATCGTGATTAAGTATCCGCTGGCCTTCACCATCCAAACTTTCAAACTGGCCGCGGAAGATCGCCCACGCCAGTCCACCCAATATCAGCAAGGCCAGAACAACTGACAAAGGAATAAGGAGAAACAATATATCCATAATGGGTGATATTAAGGCCTATTCAGGCATAAATCATTGAGAAATCAGCTTTCGGGACAATCTTGCGGCATTGGCAACCACCAACAATGAACTCAGTGCCATGCCTAGCCCAGCAATCCAGGCGGTTAACAGACCAGAAACTGCAAGCGGAACGCAGATCAGGTTGTACCCTACGGCCCATAACAGATTCTGACGGACGATTTTTAGGCAGCGTCTGGCTTGCATTACCGTCAAGGCAACAACCATTAAATTTTGCCCCTGAACCACGAAGTCTGCTTGCGCCTGAGCCAATGGCACTCCTTCTCCCATGGCAAAGGACACGGAGGACGCGGCGAGCACAGGTCCGTCATTCAAGCCATCGCCTACCATGGCGACCACTCGACCCTGACTTTGCATGGCCTGCACCTTGCTCAGCTTGTCATTCGGCGTGCATCCACCTGTAGCTTGAGCAATTTCAAGCTGTGCCGCCACTTTGAGAACTGAGGCAGCATGGTCGCCCGACAGTAAATGCACGTCAATGCCTGCGGCTTTTAGTGACGCAACAGCGTCTTTGGCATCGCGGCGCAGCTCTTCAGACAATTCGAAGCTGGCCAACCAGCCTTTGTCGTCTGACAAATGCACAACCCGCTCGAGTTCATTTTGATGCTGCGAACGCAAGTCATCCGCCAAGCCACACCAAGCGGCCGATCCGAGTCGAACACTCATAGTTTTAGGAGGCTCACCAACCGCAACATGTTGGCCAAGCAGGCCCAGGCCCGCATGTTCTTGAACGTCAGAAAAGGCAATGCCCGCCGCTTGGGTGCTTGCCGCCACCAATGCCCGGGAGACAGGATGCAGCGAATGTGAGGCCAAAGCACCGGCCAAGGAAAGTGCTTCGTCTGCCGAAACGCCTTCACGGGTACGCACCTGACGCAGCGCCATGCGCCCGGTCGTCAAGGTCCCTGTTTTGTCAAACACCAGGGTATCGGTTGTTGCCAGAACTTCCAGCGCCTGAAGTCGGCGCACCAACACACCGCTCTTGGCCAAAGCCCCTGCGGCTGCCAGCATGGCGGCGGGTGTGGCAATAGACAAAGCACAAGGGCAGGTCACCACCAAAACGGCCACCGCCACCATCAGCGCCTTGGCAACATCATGCGTTGGGTCAAAGTGCCAGTGGTACAGCGCACCAAGACCAGCCGCCAAAAACACGAACAGCAAAAACGGCGCGGCCCAACGATCCGCCAATTGCGCAATGCGCGGCTTCTGCGTCGCGGCACTGTCCATCAGCGCAACGATCTGTGCAAACCGGGTTTGTGGCCCCAGCCCCAGCACTTTCATTTGAACGACAGCCGTCAGGTTATAGCTACCCGCCAAGACTGATGCACCTGCCGCGCGGCCCAGCGGCGTGGACTCGCCTGTCAGCAAGGCCTCATCGACTTGAGTCGTCCCCTCAGTGATCACACCATCTGCGGCAAACGCTTGACCCGGCAGCACCCGCACCAAGTCGCCTACCGCTAACCGCCGTACGGCTGTTGGCTCCCACTCACCTGAAGGATTCATGCGGTCCACCTGCGCAGGAAGTCGCTGGCTCAATGCCTGCAACGCGCCAGCGGTGCGACCACGCAACACTTGCTCTAACCAGCGGCCGGTCAGCAAAAAGAACACAAACATGGTCAGCGAGTCGTAATACACCTCTTGACCCCAAGGGCTGTGAGGGTCAAAGGTACCTGCTGAGCTGATGGCAAACGTGATCGCTATCCCCAATGCAACCGGCAAATCCATGCTGACTCGGCGATGTTTTAAATCACGCCAAGCACTTGCAAAGAAGGGGCCACAGCTGAACAGCAGCACGGGGAGCGTGAGCACCCAAGACGCCCATCGCAGCAGGGCCTGAGCGTCGTCCGTCATCTCGCCCGGCAAGGCAACATAGGCGGGCAAGGCATACATCATCACCTGCATCATGCAAAGGCCAGCTACCAGCCAGCGCCACAGTGCCATGCGCTGCGTCTGGCGCTGCTCGACCACACTTTGCACGTCGTCCACCGGGTGCGCAGGATAGCCTGCTTGGGCAAGTGCATCAAACCATTGAGACGGCTTGGCCACCGCCGAGCGCCACAGGACACTGGTCTGCCCCGTCGATGCATTGACTTGTGCGCGCAAAACGCCGGGCACGCTCAGCAACGCACCTTCTACGATGGTTGAGCAAGCTGCGCAGTGCATGCCTTGAACGCTGATGTGGGATAGCCATTCCCCGCGATGTTCGACACCGGAGGCATAGCTAAAAGCCTTCCACTCCTCAGGGTCATCCAAAACAGACAGCGCACTATTCATAGGGCGAGAGCCTAACGGCTTCGCCGCGGCACTTGCTTGATCTGAGTCAATGGACGTATTCACCCAGAAATTATGCTACGGTAGAGACCTTTTCTGGAGCCCTCATTTATGTACAAGAAAATCCTTGTTGCTACTGACGGTAGCAAATTAGCCCAAACAGCAGTTGACCACGGCATCAAACTCGCCGCATTGACCGGTGCCGAGTTGGTGGCAACGCAGATCACCCCACGTTACCCCAAGAGCTACTTTGAAGGTTCACTCCCTTTGAGCAGCGAAGAAGTTAAACGCATCGAGTCCCAGTGGGCCGAATCTGCTCAATCTGTGCTGGAAGCAGTCAAAGAAGCTGGCAAAGCCGCAGGCGTCAAAGTCAAGACGGTTCAGGTCAAGTCTGATCTGGTGGCTGACGCCATTGTGGCTGCCGCCAAAAAGAACAATGTTGACCTGATCATCATGGCCTCCCACGGCCGCAAGGGCATCAAGCGTTTGCTGCTTGGCAGCGAAACACAGCACGTACTGGCCCAGGCATCAGTGCCTGTATTGGTCCTGCGCTAAAACGCAAAACTGGCCGTCAGGCCAGCAAGCCCATCAGGGCGGCAGGTGCTGAAATGACAGCATCTGCGCCCCACTTAGACGTATCGGCGTTCTGCCCCAAGTAGCCGTAAGTTGCGGCCACGGTGCCCATGTTTGCGGCGCGGCCTGCCTCGATGTCACGGGCATCATCACCCACGTAAATACAACGCGCGGGCTCTATCGCCAAGCGTTTTGCCGCCTCAAACAGCGGGGCGGGATGTGGTTTCGTATGTGGCGTTGTATCGCCGCTGATAATGGCTTTGGCGTTCTTAAACAGCGCCATTTCTGCCGTCAATGGCAAGGTAAAGCGCTCCGACTTATTCGTCACAACTCCCCAAGCCAGTCCACGCTGCTCAAGCGCTGCAATCATTTCGACCACCCCGTCGAAGATACGCGTCAGCTCGGTCATTCGACGTTCGTAGTTTTGAAAAAACTCTTCGCGATATTCCGCAAAGTCATCATGATCTGGCGTGAGGCCAAAAGCCACACTCAACATGCCGCGCGCCCCCGCCCCAGCCATTGGGCGATAAAGCTCATACGCCAATGAAGGCAAACCTCGATCGGTACGCATTTTGTCGGCAGCAGCACCTAAATCTGGCGCACTGTCGATCAATGTGCCGTCCAGATCGAAAAGCACGGCCGAAATATCTTTAAACAACAACATCAAGCCCCCCGCTGCATTGCCAGCATGTAATTCACTTGAGTGTCCTCATTCAGGCTGAACCGACGCGATAACGGGTTGTAGCTCAAGCCTTTGCTGTGCACCATGCTTAAGCCCGCCTGACGCGCCCAGCCCGCAATTTCGGCAGGCTTCAAGAAACGCGCGTAATCATGCGTACCCCTTGGCACCATGCCCAGCAGGTATTCGGCCCCCACGATGGCCAAGGCAAAAGACTTGGCATTTCGGTTGATGGTCGAGAAAAACACCCAGCCGCCGGGTTTGACCAATTTGCCACAGGCACGCACCACAGACGCTGGATCAGGCACATGCTCCAACATCTCCATGCAAGTGACCACATCAAAACTGGCAGGCTCTTGCGCAGCTAAATCTTCCACACTCACTTCGCGGTACTTCACATGAGGTGTCTGGGCTTCCAACGCGTGCAATTGAGCCACACGTAACGATTTGCTTGCCAGATCCACCCCTAAGGCATCCGCCCCTTTGCGAGCCATGGCATCGGTAAGGATGCCGCCGCCGCAGCCTACATCCAGCACACGTTTACCGGCTATCACCGCAATGCTGTCAATCCACCCTAAGCGAAGAGGGTTTAACTGATGAAGTGCCGCAAACTCGCCTTCCATGTCCCACCAGCGGTGGGCCAATGCAGAAAACTTGGCCAACTCAGACGGGTCGACATTAGCGGGTTCGGCCGTGGGGCTTGAAATTTGACTCATAGCTAGATTATCCCAGCCCTTGGCCTACACAGAGGCACCGCGCCATCCACATCGGCTAAGCTTGGGCGCCACGATCAATTCTGCTCCCCGCCATGACGCTTTCCACCTACCTGCTCTACCTTGCTGCCGTGGCCCTGTTGGTCCTGACACCAGGCCCCACCATGCTGATGTCCATGACCAATGCCGTGAACCATGGCACTTCTAAAGCCATGGCCTCAGTGTGCGGCAGCGTAACTGCTGTGCTGGGCGTGATGATGTTGTCGTCGTTGGGACTGGGTGCGCTTTTGTCAGCGTCTGAGCTGGCCTTTACTGTTTTCAAAACCCTAGGTGCGGGTTACCTGATTTACCTTGGCATCAAGACTTTTCGCAACCCAGCCAGCAGCTTTGACACAGTGGGAGACACCCAGTGCAGCAACCATCGCAGCCCGCGCCAGCTTTATATCCAGGGCTTACTGGTGGGAGGCAGCAATCCAAAAGCGCTTTTGTTTTTTGCGGCCTTCTTTCCTCAGTTCTTGAATCCGAGCGAAGACTGGGCGCCACAAATGGCCATTCTGTCGTTGACCTTTGTCGCCTTTGAATTCTCGGTGCTTGGTCTGTGTTGCCTCTTTGTGGGCCGCATTGCTCCCTGGCTGCGTCAACCTGGACGCGCCCGTTGGTTTAACCGCAGCAGCGGCAGTCTCTTTGCAAGCATGGGTCTGATACTGCTGACCGTGCGCCGCCACACCAGTTAAACCTGCACGATTGCAGTAAAGCTTGCCGCGACACTAAAAACCCTGGCCTGAATATTGCTGCACTTGCTACGAAGTGTCAGGGTCTCCCCCGATGGTGAAGCGGCATTGATGCATGCACCATTGCCGGGCTTGACAAGGTGCCAATGCACCACCCTGATCCATTGTTGCCAGCAGGGCTATCCTGAAGTTTGAAAACGGAGTTTTTATGAAGTTGAATGTCTCAAAACTGTTTGCCGCAGCCCTCTTGGGTGCCGGTGCTTTGACCGCCGCCCTGCCTGCTATGGCGGGAAAAACCCTGGACGACATCAAGTCCAAGGGCCAAGTCGTTTGCGGCGTCAGCACGGGGCTTGCTGGTTTTTCTGCAGCGGACTCCAATGGCAAGTGGACCGGTTTGGATGTTGACATCTGCCGCGCGATTGCTGCTGCTGTCCTGAAAGACCCCGAGAAAGTCAAATACGTTCCTCTGGGCGCGCAACAACGCTTTACAGCGCTGCAGTCTGGCGAAGTGGACATCCTGTCGCGCAACACCACCTTCACGCTGACACGTGACGGCTCACTCGGTTTGCACCAAACAGCTGTGACCTATTACGACGGCCAAGGCTTCATGGTCCCCGTCAAGAGCAAGATCAAGAGCGCCAAGCAGCTCAAAGGCCAAACTGTTTGCGTGCAATCTGGCACCACCACCGAGAAAAACTTGGCCGATTACTCCAAGGCAGCAGGTCTGAACATCAAACCCGTCGTGTTTGAAAAGCTCGAAGCCACCAACGCGGCCTACTTCTCTGGACGCTGCGTGGCTTACACCACCGACGCCTCAGGCTTGGCCTCTATCCGTAACAAGGAAGCCAAAGACCCTGCAGAGCACGTCATCCTGCCAGAGCTGATCTCCAAAGAGCCTCTGGGCCCCTTGGTTCGCCGTGGTGATGATGAGTGGCTGGCGATCAGCAAGTGGGTCATTTATGGCCTGATCGAAGCGGAAGAATATGGCGTGACGCAAGCCAACGCAGGCAGCATGTCCGGCACAACCGACCCCGTCGTCAAGCGCCTGCTGGGCATTGGGGACGATACGGGCAAGCTGATCGGCCTGGACGCTGAATGGCTGGCACGCGCCGTCAAAGCCGTGGGCAACTACGGTGAAGTGTTTGAGCGCAATGTGGGCCCAACATCGGCTCTCAAGCTGCCACGCGGCATGAACAACCAGTGGAACAAGGGCGGCCTGCAGTACGCATACCCGCTGCGTTAATGGTTTGCTGGTCTCTTTTGTAGAGATGCCATTGCATTGAAAAGCGCCCCTTTTGCGGCATGCAAAAGGGGCTTTTTGTTGACCCTGAGCTTCACTTAAAGGCCACATCCCAATGGCTACCCTTCCTCCTCCCAAAAGAAATCGGATTTCCTGGCAAAGTCAGGCCTTTCGGGGCGTCCTGTATCAGATCTTAGCTATCGCATTGATAGCATTGGTGATTTGGTTTCTGGCCTCCAATACCGTCACGAACATGCGCATACGTGGTATTCGCAGTGGTTACGATTTTTTAACGGCGTCCGCTGGCTTTGACATCGGCGAGAGCCTGTTCGCCTTTGATTCGGCCGAGCCCTATTGGCGCGCCTTTTTAGTCGGCTTGACCAACACCTTGCGTGTAGCCGTGCTGGGCATCTTGATGACCATCGTCATCGGCACCTTGATCGCCGTGGGGCGTTTTTCGCGCAATGCGCTGGTTCGCGGCCTGTGCGTGAGCTATGTGGAGTTTTTCCGCAATGTGCCCATCCTGCTGCAACTGCTGATGTGGTACATCATCTTCACCGAAGTCTTGCCTGCCGCCAACGAGGCTTGGCAGCTCGGCCCGCTCTTTTTGAGCAAAGGTGGTTTCAACTTTCCTATCCCGATCTGGAACACAGGACAGTTGTGGGCCAGCATCGCCATGTTCTTGGGATGTTGCGCCGCTTGGTATTACCGCCGCTGGGCTTTTCGGCAGTTTGAGCAAACGGGCCAAATCCGCAGCATGTTCTGGATACCTGTGGCCATCGTGCTGGCGTTTGGCGTATTGGGTTGGTTGGCTGGCGGCGCACACAACGACTGGAGCATGCCCACCAAGGGCGAGTTTTCGATTGAAGAAGGCGGCGCCCTCACGCCAGAGTTCATGGCCGTGCTACTTGGCTTGACCATTTACACCAGCGCCTTTGCGGCCGAAGTGGTGCGGTCGGGCATTCAATCAGTTGCACTGGGCCAAAAAGAAGCTGCCTCGGCCCTTGGCCTCAGCCAAGGCCATACTATGCAACTGGTGCTGCTGCCACAAGCCCTGCGCGTGATCATCCCGCCCATGACCAATCAGTTCCTCAACCTCACCAAGAACTCATCGCTGGCCGTGGCCATTGGCTACCCCGATCTGGTGTCGGTGACCAACACCGCACTGAACCAAACCGGCCGCGCTGTCGAATGTATTTCTATCGTCATGCTGGTTTACCTCTGCACATCGCTCTTCACCTCGGCGCTGATGGGCTGGTACAACAAACGCGCAGCCATCAAGGAGAGATAAGCCATGACTGCACAAAGCTCCGCTCAAACCTTTGTACCCATTGCCCCCCGCCCTGCCCCAAATTCGGCAGTGGGGCCAGTGGCCTGGGTACGTGCCAACCTCTTGAACGATTGGCGCACCACCTTGTCCACGCTGATCGTCGGCGGCATTCTTGCTTGGTATCTGCCGCAGCTTTTAAGCTGGGCAGTGTTTCGCGCGGCATGGCTGCCCGATGTCAATGCCTGTCGCGCCGATGGCGTGGGCGCCTGCTGGGGCGTGATCGCTGAAAAATACCGTCTCATCATCCTGGGCCGCTACCCGTTTGACGAACACTGGCGCCCGGTCGTCGCCACCTTGCTGATGCTGGGCCTGCTTGTCGTCAGTTGCATGCGGTCTTTCTGGAAGCCACGCCTGGCGGTGCTGTGGGTGGTTGTGCTGGCAGCCTTCTTCACCCTGATGTATGGCAATGTCTTTGGTATGACCAAGGTAGAGACTGATCGCTGGGGCGGCCTGCCACTTACCATTTTGTTGGCATCACTGTCCATCGTGGCGGCGTTTCCCATCGCCTTAGTTGTCGCCCTGGGGCGCAGGTCTAACCTGCCCGCCATCAAGACCTTTTGCACCATCTATGTGGAGCTGATTCGGGGCGTGCCTTTGATCAGCGTGCTGTTCATGGCGTCGTTCATGTTTCCGCTGTTTATGCCGCAGGGCTTCAGCATTGACGTGCTGGTGCGTGTGCTGGTGGGCATCACCCTGTTTGCCGCAGCCTACATGGCCGAGGTGATCCGGGGAGGCCTGCAGGCCATACCCAAGGGCCAAGTGGAAGCCGCCGCCACGCTGGGATTAAGCTACTGGCAAACCCAGCGCAAGATCGTGCTACCGCAGGCTCTGGCCATGGTGATCCCAGGCATCATGAACAACTTCATTGGCCTGTTCATGGACACCTCGCTCGTCACCATCGTCAGCCTGTATGAGCTGACGGGTGCCCTTGGCCTGGCGCTGAACTCTGACGCCGACTGGCGGCCCTTCAAAATTGAAGGCTACCTCTTCATTGCCCTGATTTACTTTGTGTTCTGCTTCTCCATGTCGCGCTACAGCCGCTGGGTGGAAGCTCAGTTCAACAAGTCCAAACAACGCTAAACCGGATCAAGCTTCATGTCTGAACCCATCATTACCTTTGACAAAGTCAACAAGTGGTACGGCAATAACTTTCATGTGTTGCGCGACATTGACCTCTCGGTCGCCAAAGGCGAGCGCATCGTCATTTGCGGCCCTTCTGGATCAGGAAAATCCACCCTGATCCGCTGTATCAACCGCCTGGAAGAACACCAGGAAGGCCGCTTGATCGTGGATGGCACCGAACTGTCGGACGACATCAAGGCCATAGACAAGGTCCGCAAAGAAGTGGGCATGGTGTTTCAGCAGTTCAATCTGTTCCCCCACCTCACGGTGCTGGAGAACCTGACGCTGTCCCCCATGTGGGTGGGCAAAATGCCCAAGAAAGAAGCCGAAGAGCGCGCCATGGTGCAGCTTAAGCGTGTGCGCATCGCCGAGCAGGCCAGCAAATACCCGCTGCAGCTCTCGGGTGGCCAGCAGCAGCGGGTGGCCATTGCCCGCGCGCTGTGCCTGACGCCCAAGATCATGCTGTTTGATGAGCCCACCTCGGCGCTAGACCCCGAAATGATCAAGGAAGTGCTGGACGTGATGATTGAGCTGGCCAACCAGGGCATCACCATGCTGTGCGTGACGCACGAAATGGGCTTTGCCAAAGCCGTGGCCGACCGCGTGATCTTCATGGACCAGGGCCAGATCGTGGAGCAGAACACCCCGCATGAGTTCTTCAGTAATCCACAAAACGAACGCAGCCGTGACTTTTTGTCCAAGATTCTGGGGCATTGAGGTCACCGTTTAAGACAGCGCGCGCGTTAAGGTCCCTACGTGCCACATTTTTTGCCACACTTTTGTGGCCGGGGGATTTGTCTTGAAGCGCTTTTTATCTACCGTCAGTCTGTTATCCGCGCTCCTGGGGCTGAGTTTGCTCACCGCTTGCGCCAGCCTGTCGCCCGTCGATCAAGTGCAGGTCAACGTGGTGGGCATAGAGCAACTGCCCAGTGAAGGCATGGAACTGCGCATGGGCTTCAAGCTGCGGGTACAAAACCCCAGCGACAGCCCCATCAGCTATGACGGCATCGCCCTCAACCTGGAACTGCGCGGCCAAGACTTTGCCACGGGCGTGAGCGACGCGCGCGGCAGCATTCCCCGCTTTGGCGAAACCGTGTTGACGCTGCCCGTTACCGTATCGGCAGGTGCCATCGTGCGGCAAGTGGTGTCATTTATCGGTAGTGGCAATGGCAATGGCAGTGGCAGTGGCGGCAACAACGCCCCCACCAGCTTCAACTACGTGGCACGCGGCAAGCTGGGCGGCACAGGTTTTGGCACAGCCCGTTTTGAAAGCCGGGGTGAACTGCAATTGCCTGGGCTAAAACAAATGCCCCTGCCCGCCCAGTGACGGTGGTCTGAACGCGCTGTAGTCCAGCGCATAGCGCTCGCGCTGGTAACCCAAGCGCGCCGTGGCCTTGTCAAATCGCTGGCGCACCAAGTCAGCCCATACACCCGTGCCCTTCATGCGGGTGGCAAAGTTACTGTTATATGACTTGCCCTCGCATCTGGCGTCATCCCCAATGCCGTGCATGTCACGTATGCGTGCCATCACCCGAGCTGCACGGTCAGGGTAATGCAGCTGCAGCCAGGTCTGAAAAATCTCGTTCAGCTCGTGCGGCAATCGCATCACCACATAAAAAGCCCGCCGCGCGCCCGCGTCCCATGCGGCCTGCAACACCTGCTCCATGTCGTCATTGATGAACGGAATCTGCGGTGCCACACTCACCCCCACCGGAATGCCCGCCTGCGCCAAGCGCCGGATGGTCTCCAGCCGCCGATAGGGCGCTGCGGCACGCGGCTCCAAAATGCGCGCCAACTTGGCGTCTAGCGTAGTCACCGTGATGTACACCGCCGCCAGGCCCTGTTGCGCCAAGGGTGCCAGCAAATCGATATCGCGCTCCACCAGGCTTGACTTGGTGATCAACGCCAAACCATGACGCATGTCATGCAGGGTTTGCAGCACACCACGCGTGAGCTGCAAATCACGTTCAATCGGTTGATAGCAGTCGGTATTGACCCCTACCGCCAGCGCACGCGGCACATAGCTGCGGGCGGCCAACTCGCGCTGCAACACCTCGACCACATTGCGTTTGGCAATGATCTTGGTTTCAAAATCCAGCCCCGGCGACAAACCCAAATAGCTGTGCGATGGCCGTGCGTAGCAGTACACGCAGCCGTGCTCGCAGCCTCGGTAAGGGTTGATCGACTGTTCAAAATGGATGTCGGGCGAGCTGTTGCGGCTGATCACGCTCTTGGCGTCTTCCGAGATCACCTCGGTGCGCGGCGGTGGCGCGGCATCTGCCCCTTCCAGCCCACCCCAACCGTCGTCAAAGGCATCGCGCGCCAGGGACTCAAAGCGGTGCGACACATAGCTGGCCGCGCCACGGCCTTTGATGGCATCGAGGGGTACCGCGATTTCCAAAGCTTTTCGCCTAGGCCTGTGGCGGCTTGCCACCCACCGAAAGGGCCCAGTCTTCGAGCTGCAAATCATTCATATGCTTGAACGCACCGTCATTGCTCACCAAAACTGCACCCACACTTTGCGCATGGCTGCCAATCATCAAGTCCAATGGCGCAAGAACCTTACCCCGCCCCGCCAAGTCAGCCCGCACCTGCCCATAACAGGCTGCGGCAGCTGAATCCCAAGGCAGAACCTCGACACGGCGCAACAGCTCTTGCACCAAAGTATGCAGTTGCTGCTCCCCTGGTCGCTTGGCAAGCCCAAAAAGCAATTCGCCCTCTGTGACCGCAGACAGGCACAAAGCCGCCATCGGCAAACCGACAACCCGCGTCAACACAGCAGGATGCCCGCGCAACAAATGGCTGGCCATGTTGGTGTCGAGCATGTAACGCTTGCTCATGCGTCCAAACCTTCCAGCGGGTCACGGTCTGGGTCAACTTGCTGGCGCTCTTGGGTACCCAAAAAATCATCTGGCACCTGGGCGGCGTTCAAGGCCTGCAAGAACCCGTCCCAATCGCCGGGCTTGCGCGACAAAATCACATCGCCCGTGACCGCATCTTTGCGAACAAACACCTCTTTGGCGTCGAACCGAAAAGCCGCAGGCAAGCGCACCGCCTGGCTGCGGCCATTGGCAAACAGTTTGGCAACTTGACTCATGGCAAACTCCTGATGATATATATCAAAGTATATGCCTTCTAAATTTCCGACGCCATGATCATCATGCCGCCATCAACCGAAAACGCCTCCACATCCGCCGCACCCATATCGCGCGGATGCCGCATGACACCGCCTTGCGCAGACCAACGGACAAAAAAGCAAACCCAATACACGTAAGTTTTCTCGGTACTGAGGCTATAGTGCATGTACCGAATACGCTCCCGCAACTGATCCAACAAACGAGCGGATTGCAGTGGGGCATGCTGGGTTTCACAGTATTCTTACAACTGGTTTTTTATCCAGTATATCGCTTGTAAAGTGAGTCGGCAAGCCACTTTGAGGAGAATTCAATGACCGGTTTATCGAGCATGGCCCAGTTTTTAGAGCGGGCCTTGATCTATACATTACGTTGGGCCTAGCGATGTTCCGACCTGAGGAACATGAGCACTTCACCGATTTTGACCAGATCAAGAAGGATGCGTTTGTTCTTCTGAATCTCGGCTATGGCCTCAATCGGCTATTGGAAGATAGCGAGGAGGATGTTGCGTCTAGAAAAGATGCTGCATTGTTTCGCGAGTACGGCAAGATGTACGAAAGTGAAATTTCATCGCGGCTAATAGGAATAGCGGTGACCGCCAGGATATTGGACGACAGGCTCATCAATTCCAAATCAGATGTCACGGCCTCAAAGTTCGCTCACGCAGAAGACATGCTTGGGGATGATGAGAATGGCGACCCCATCAATCTACGGCAGTGCTTCAACAAGATCATCCACGCCTCAAGCATTGACCACGAGTTGCAGTTGCCAGAAGTCTATTTGTCTGGCAGGCACCAAAACGAAAAGGAGTGGCACTTCCGACTCTTTTTGTTGCCCTTCTGTACGGCCATATATCAATGGATCGACCACTGTCAGCAATTGTCGCCACATACCGGAAGCCGAAATGCATAATCGGCCCAACCCATCATTCCACCGGACCTGCGCGAAAAGCCGCGCAGGCCGGTGAATTCAAACGTTAAAGCCTTAGCCGATTGGTGCTAGGATTTGCTTATGAATACTGCAACCATTACAAGCGAGGCGCTGTCACTCCCCGTGCAACAACGCGCGGAATTGGCAGCGCAGCTTTTGTCCAGCCTTGATGCGCTGTCCGAATGCGAAATTGAACCGCTTTGGTTTCAAGAAGCGGCGCACCGGGCAGCGGAAATGGATCAAGGGTTGTCCAGACGCATTCCTGCTGAGGAGGTGCGACGACAAGCAAATGCTTTGCTCAAGTGAGTTACTACTTTAACGAAGCCGCGCGCGTTGAGCACCTTGAGCATGTGGCCTACTACGAGTCCTGTCAGATTGGGCTGGGTGCACGATACCTGTTGGCTTTCGATGCGGCAATGGGAACCGTCTGCGCAGCGCCAGATCGTTATCGCATCGAATTCCCACCGGCTATTCGCAAGTACCGCGTGCCAGGTTTCCCTTACAACATCCTCTATCGGATTGTGGACTCAGACATTGAAGTTCTGGTCGTTGCCGCGCATCGTCGTCGGCCTGGCTACTGGTTGGGCAGGCGTTAACGGGTTGCCCAAGACCGATGCCATCAGCCTCGCTGGGCTTCGACATTAAACCCCACGAAGAATGCCTGACTCATCGCCGCTCGTACCCTGGGTCACGGCTTTGCTTGGCTGTGCGGTCAGTTATGGGCTTGCCCGACTCCATTCGCGCGAAACCACCGCCATTAGCGTCCTGCTCGCTGGCGCAAAGGCATTCGGGCTGAGCCTTGCCTCAGTCTTCGTCGGTTCAATGCTGCATGGCGTCTGCATCGATGTGCTGCACCGGTGCACTGCCCACGGGGACGCAAATATCCAATACGCATTCGGTGGCGTTCTTGCATTTCCCCTCTTCTGGCTCATCATTGCTGTGTTTGGCAAAGCGGCTGAGGTCGAACCCGTCCAGTCGATTTCTGCTCAGTGCAAAGCGGCATGCTCTGTCGCGCTCATCAGGCGGTTTGAAGGCAAACCGGACTCCACCCCATGCCCGGCCTGCAAGCAAGTCATCGCCACCGAAAGGCGCGAACCCCAAGGTGCTGAGGCACATGTTGTGACGCGATGCAGTTGCGGAAAGTGCAACAAGAGGCTGCCGGTTCGCCCCAGTCCGGCCTAAGGCGAAAATCAACTCAGGTCGCTTAGATGTCATGACAAAAATTCATCTCTAAAATCCTTGTTTCGGCAATATCCACATGCATTGTTTGCTATTATTTTTGAGCATTCTTATGCAACAGCAAGCCTACCAGTCACTTCAGGAATTCGTACCATGAGCACCCGACGCCACATCATTCAAACTGCTGGACAGCTTGCCTGCGCGACAACACTGGGGGCCATGATGGCGATTCCCACATTGGCGCAAGCACAAACGGCTGCCGCCTGGCCCACCAAAGCAGTTCGCCTGATCGTGCCTTACCCCGCTGGCGGCGTGGTGGATTCCGTCACCCGCATGCTGGCCGAGCGCTTGGCGGTGGTGCTGGGCCAGCCTGTGCTGGTGGACAACCGCGCTGGCGTGGGTGGGGTAACGGGCATGGATGCTGTGGCCAAATCCACAGACGGCCACATGCTGGCGCTGTCGGCCATCAGCCCGCTGACGCTGCTGCCGCACCTGATGAATGTGCCCTACGACGGCTTGGCCGACTTTGCCCCTGTGGCCACGGTGATGTATTCGCCGGTGTTTGTGTTGGGCACTACGGCGTTCAAGGGCAAGACGTTTGAAGACGTGATTGCCCAGGCCAAGGCCAACCCAGGCAAGCTGTCTTTGGCCACGTCGGGTGTGGGCACGGTGGGCAACATCATGCTGGAGCAGATCAAGCGCACGGCTGGCGTGGACATCTTGCATGTGCCCTACAAGGGGGGTGGCGGCCAGCTGTTGGGTGACGCCGCAGGCGGCCACTTTGACCTCTTCACGGCCAACCCCAGTCCTAACTTGGCGGGCCTGATCGCGCAGGGCCGCATGCGCATCTTGGCGGTGACAGGCCCTGCCCGTTTGGGCCAATTGCCGAATGTGCCCACGCTGCAAGAGCTGGGCTACCCACTGGCCAACTTGACATCACTGTTTGGCGTGTTTGCCCCCGCCAAAACGCCGCCAGAGTTGGTTCAGCGCCTGAACACAGAGATCAACAAAATCCTGTTGCAAAAGGATGTGCAGGAGAAATTGGCGAAGCTGGACAACATCGTCACCACCAGCACTCCCGCGCAATTGGCTGCCGTCCTGAAAACGGAGTCCGCAGCCAACGCCAAAGTCATCAAAGACGCACACATCCGGATGGATTGATGCGGGGTTCCTGACATTCATCAAACGACGGCCTGATTGGCAGGCATACCATGAGTTTGTGATCTCAAAACAAACCAAGGATGTTCTATGAGCCAAGAATCCAGCACCCGTTTAAGAAGCATTGCCCTGGTCGGGCACGGCGCGTCCGGCAAGACCACTTTGTTGGAAAGCCTGCTGGCGGCCACGGGCGCAATTGCCAGCCGTGGTGCCGTTGAAAAGGGCAACACCACCAGCGATTTTGATTCGCTCGAGAAAGAGTTGGGACATTCGCTGCAATCGTCGCTGGCGAGCTTTGATTGGACTGGCACACGCGTGCACGTGATCGACACGCCCGGCTACCCGGACTTCGCGGGGCAAGCCATCGGTGCGCTGGCCGCTGTGGATACGGCGCTGGTGGTGGTCAATGCGCAGGCGGGGATTGAGCTGTCCACCGAGCGCATGTTTAACTTAGCGGGTGAGCGCGGCCTGTGCCGCATGATTGTGATCAACAAAATCGACGCTGACAATGTGGACCTGCCTGGCCTTGTGAACAGTCTGCGCGAACGCTTTGGCAAGCAGTGTTTACTGCTGGATCTGCCCGCTCACCATGGTCAGGATGTGGTGGAACTGCTGGGCCATGATGATGGCGAAAGCGACTTTGCGTCCGTTGCCGCTGAGCACCGCGCGCTGATCGACCAGATTGTCGAAGAAGACGATTCGCTGATGGCGCGCTACCTAGAGGAAGGCAAAGACCCCACCCCCGAAGAATTGCATTCCCCGTTTGAGGCGGCGCTGCGCGCGGGGCACTTGGTACCCATCCTGTTTGTCTCCGCCAAAACAGGCGCTGGCGTGCCACAGCTTTTGGATGCGCTGGCCAAGCTGGCCCCTAACCCCGCAGAAGGCAACCCACCACCGTTTTACCGGGGCGAGCCCGGCCAGGCACCGCAGGCCTTTCAAGCCCAGCCTGACGACGCACTGCACGTTCTGGCCCATGTGTTCAAGGTGGTGGTGGACCCGTTCATCGGCAAGGTGGGCGTGTTCCGCGTGCACCAGGGCACGGTGCGCAAAGACCAGCAACTGTTTGTGGGCTCGGCCAAGCGGGCGTTCAAGGTGGCGCACCTGTACCAACTGCAGGGCAAAGACTATGTCGAAGTGCCGCAACTGGTGCCCGGCGACATTGGCGCAGTGGCCAAGGTGGACGATGTTGAATTTGACTGCGTGCTTCACGATTCGCATGACGAAGACAACATTCACCTGAAGCCGCTGCAGTTCCCGCGCCCCATGCAAGGCCTAGCCGTGCAGACCCGCAAAAAAGGCGATGAGCAGCGCTTGTTTGAGATATTGCACAAGCTGGAGGTAGAAGACCCCTGCTTTGTGGTGGAACGCCACCCCGTCACCAACGAGACCGTGATCCGAGGTCTGGGCGAGATGCACCTGCGCGCCAAGCTCACCCGCATGCAGCAGCAATACAAGCTGGAGCTGGACACCAGCCCGCCGCAAATTGCCTACCGCGAGACCATCACCCGCTTTGCCGAAGGCCACTGCCGCCACAAAAAGCAAAGCGGCGGCGCGGGCCAGTTTGGCGAGGTGATGCTGCGCGTGGAGCCGCTGGCGCGTGGTGCGGGGTTTGAGTTTGTGGACGTGGTCAAAGGCGGTGCGATTCCCGGCGTGTTCATGCAGGCAGTGGAAAAAGGCGTGCGCCAGGCGCTGGCAGACGGTGTGGTGGCCGGTTACCCCGTGCATGACATCCGTGTCACGGTGCATGACGGCAAGACCCATGCGGTAGACGGCAAAGAAGTGGCCTTTGTGGCGGCCGCCCGCAAAGCCACGGTAGCCGCCATTTTGGAAGCCAGCCCCATCGTGCTGGAGCCCATTGTCAACATCGAAATCGTGGCACCAGAATCGGCCATTGGTGACCTGACGGGTGACCTGTCTGGCAAACGCGGCCATGTGACGGGCACCTTGCCCCGCCCAGCGGGTACGGCCGCCATCACGGGCCAAGCGCCTCTGGCAGAGTTGGACGACTACCTGGTGCGACTCAAATCCCTGACAGCAGGCAAAGGGGCCTATACCCTGGACTTTTCGCACTACGCCCAGGTGCCACCTGACACCCAGGCCAAACTGGCTGGCCAGCACAAACTTGCCGATTTGGACGATTGAGCAGGCACAAAACCCCGTGCTTTTTTCATGGTGAGCGGCATAATAGGATAGACATTTAGCTACTACTTTGATAGCTATCAATGCTTATCCCTATTGCCGTAACCACCCAAAAAGCCCAACATGAAGAAGACAAGCAGCCCCCACCGCCCGCCTCTAGCAGGTAAACGCATCCTGGTCACCCATGCCAAGGCCTTCATGGCCCCGGTGCTGTGCGAGGTGCTGGTAGAGCAAGGTGCGGAAGTCATCCTCAGTAACGACGCCCTGCTGGACCCCGAAGCCCCCGGCGCGCTGGTGGCATCCACAGGGCACATCGATATCTTGATCGCCAACTTGGCGCTCGCTGCGCCCACCACGCCTGCTGACAAGGTGGCCGACACCGAATGGCGTGACATGTTTGCCGCGCTGGTAGACCCCCTGCCCCGACTGGTGCGCGCCGTGTTGCCACAAATGATGGCGCGCCGATCAGGCAAGATTTTGGTGATGGGCAGCGCATCGGCCTTGCGTGGCATGAAGCGCGCCTCCACCTACAGCGCCGCGCGGGGTGCGCAACTGGCTTATGCGCAAGCGGTGGGCGTGGAGGTAGCGCCCTACCAAATCCAGGTGAACGCGATTGCCCAAAACTTTGTGGACAACGCCACCTACTTTCCGCAGGAGGTGCAAAACAATCCGCGCTTCAAGGAACGCCTGCAAAACGAGGTGCCCCTGGGCCGACTGGTCAGCGCCCGCGAAGACGCCGCATTTGCAGCCTATTTGTGCAGTGACGCCGCCAACTGCTTTGTGGGGCAAGTGTTCCCCGTGTGCGGGGGCTGGGTGCCGCGTTAAGTCAGCTCAGCGCGCGGTTTGGCGGCCTTCTTGCTCGCAGCCTTGGCACTGGCTTTGTCCAGGTTCTGCTGAACACGCAGCCGCGTGATGCGCTCGATCAGTTCAAACGGCATCGGCTGGCTGTAGGGAAAGCGCAGGTTGCCTTTATCGCCCGCATAGGGCGCAATGTCCTGCATCAGTTGGGCATCGCCCTTGACCGGCGGATAAAAGCCCAGGTGCTGCTTAAACGCCGCAAAGTACACCAGCATGCCCGCCTGCCGATAGGCGGGAATCTGGTAACTGATGACTTCCTCAGCCTCTGGCGCAGCGCGGCGCACCACAGCACGCACGGCCTGCAACAAGTGCTGAACCTCTGGCGAAAAGCCAGCGATGTAGTCATCGACGGATGCGGGTTTGGGACGCTTGTTTTCCATACAAAATACCTGCTTACGGCATATTCTATGGGCTTATCTTGCTATGTTTTTTGATATTCTGGCATCCCAAAGTTTCAGGATTTATTGCATTTACATTGGCATAAATGTGTACACGGCGTCGTTTGGATAGTCGCCGTTGCTGCGTTCGGAATGGACATGCAGCCCATCGTCTTTGATAACGCCGTTCAATTTGAATGAGCCGTACCCGGCTTTGGTTCGCGCGCTAAACGAATTCGCACCTGGTTTGTACTTGCCTTTGGCGACGAAGGAGTCGCAGGCAATCAAGCTTTCCATCGCTGCACGCGCCGAATATCGCCCCTTGGTGCTTTGCCAAAATATCTGGCCATCAGCGGTGAAGCAAAGGTAGCGCCAGCTTTCCTTGCCTTTCGTTTCGTACACACCGTCGAAGCGCACACCAGATTTACATTGCAGGGCTGCGTCGGGCGCGGGGACTGCCATCGGCGCACCGCTGGCTTCGACTCCATTGGCAAGATACAGCACATGGCCTTGCGGATCGAAGACATGCAGGCCGTGTTGCGAGGCGATTGCGCGCAATTGCTGCAAACGATCGGCGTTGATTTCGCTGAGTTCGAACGTCATTGCCAGCAACGAACCTGCGGGGGTGTTGTGTTCGAAGTCTTCGTACCAGACAGCACCTTGCGAGCCGTCCGTGGGCCAGGTCTGCAACAGGCGCTCGAAGAAAGCTGCAATGCCTGGCGTCGGCGCATCCTTGCTGTCTTGCCATTTATCGACGAATCGTGCTGCCGCATCGGCGTCCTTCACGCGTGGCGCATCAAGCGCATACAAAATGGCTTCGCTCATCACTCCTCCTGTTTGTACAAATGTAGGAGAAATATTATCGTTTTTAGGGCATTACCTCAGGCGTGCAGTTGGCAGGTATTGAGCTTGCCCGTCATGGGCAAAGGCGGTATTGACGCATTTGTGCAACGTTTAGGCGCCCGCCGTAAACGCCGCCCTGCTCTTTTGCGCGCGCTCCATCTGCCGCGCGATGTTGCCGCAGACCAAATCACACAGCGCGTAAATGGATTCGTCGGCAATGCGGTAGTACACGCTGGTGCCCCGTCCTTCGCGGGCGACCATGCCTTGCTTGGTGAGCAGCGTGAGGTGGCGCGACACGTTGGCGGCGGTGAAGCCACAGTCTTGGGCAATTTCGCCCACATTGCGCTCGCCCGAGCGCAGCAAGTTCAGGATTTGCAGCCGGGTGGGTTCAGACAAGGCCTGAAAGTAGGCCGCAACCTCCAGCAGAGCGTCTGGCGGCAGGTTTTCCATATGAGGGCAATCGGTAACGGTTGAAGTCATCATCATGCCATTTGCATGGGTGGGCAGTTGCGTTGGTCTGCATTATTTCACCACTTGACTAATTGCGCAATTAGTTAAATAATAGATTACTAATTTGATTGATGTCGCGATTGACTACGTCATCCCTGTCGATGACGCCGGAGAACCCCATGTTGAAAACACCTTGCACAACCAAACTGGCGCTGTCTGTGCTTCCGGGCCTGATCGCCCTTGCCATGTCCGTGACAGTTACAGCGGCGCATGCGCAGCTTGCTACGGTTGCGGTGCAAACCACAGGTACTGCAGGTGACAGGGCGAGTTTTGATGGTGTGATTGAGGCCGTCCGCCAGACCAGCCTGTCAGCCCAAGTGCCCGGCAGCATCGTGGCGCTGAATGTGAAGGCGGGAGATGTCGTCAAGGCCGGGCAAGAGATTGCACGCATTGATGCCCGTGCTGCCGCGCAGAACGCCACAGCATCTGCTGCACAGGTGGACGCAGCTAAAGCGCAGCTGAACGTGGCCAGCAAAGACCTAGAGCGCCAAAAGCAACTCTTCCAAAAAAACTACATCAGCCAGTCGGCACTGGACCGCACCCAGGCACAGGCGCAGGCGGCACAGGCTCAGGTCAATGCCTTGCAAGCCCAGACCGATGCGGCGCAAACCCAGACGCGCTACTTTGTGCTCAAAGCCCCCTACAGCGGCGTGGTGGATGAGGTGATGGTGGCGCTGGGTGACATGGCCATGCCAGGCAGGCCGCTGGTGGCCATGCACGACCCGTCAGCCCTGCGCATCACGGTGGCCGTGCCGCAGACGGCTTTGCCAGACGCCAGTGCAGCGCAACACGTGCAGTTCGAGGTGCCCGGCCTGGCTGGGGCACAAACGCCGCAGCCTGCCCAGTCCGTACAACAGTTGCCCTTGGTGGACGCAGCCACCCACACTGCCCAGCTCAGACTGATTCTGCCCTCTACGCTGAAAGGCGCAGCACCCGGCATGTTTGCGCGGGTCTGGCTGCCCAGCGCCAGCAAAGAAAGCGCGACTGAGCGGTTTTACGTGCCCCGCACCACCCTTGTGCGCCGCGCCGAGATGACTGGGGTGTACGTGCTGGACGACAAGGGCCGCGCCCTGCTGCGCCAGGTGCGCCTGGGTGCCACACAGGGCGACCGGGTAGAGGTGCTCAGCGGCGTGCAAAAGGGTGACAAGCTGGTCGCCGATCCACAAGCTGCAGCCAAGGCCAAATAACATGCAAGCCGATACATCCAAGATGGGTATTTCTGGCCGGATTGCGGCGCTGTTCCAGTCCGCGCAGATCACGCCTTTGCTGGCCTTGATGGCGCTGCTGCTGGGTGCCTTTGCCGTGATGGTGACCCCGCGCGAAGAAGAGCCGCAGATCAACGTCACCATGGCCAATGTGATCGTGCCGTTTCCCGGTGCGGCTGTGGCCGACGTGGAAAACATGGTGGCCACGCCGGCAGAGCAAGTGTTGTCACAAATGGTGGGCGTAGAACATGTCATGTCGCTGTCGCGCCCTGGCGTGGCGGTGCTGACGGTGCAGTTCAAGGTGGGCATTACCCGCACCGAAGCGCTGGTGCGCTTGCACGACACGCTGCGCAGCAATGCCGACTGGCTGCCCAAAGGCCTGGGTGTGCTGGACCCGATCATCAAGCCCAAAGGCATTGACGATGTACCCATCGTCACGCTCACCCTGTTCAGCAAAGACGACAGCGTGGGCCCGTTTGATCTGGAGCGCATTGGCCACAGCGTCGAGGTGGAACTCAAACGCGTGCCCGGCACGCGTGAGGTCAGCACCATTGGCGGCCCAGGACACGCTGTGCTGGTGCAAATGGACCCTGCCCGCATGGCGGGTGCGGGCATAACCGTAGCCGACCTGCGCAATACTTTGCAGGGCGCAAATCTTGGCTTGCCCGTGGGTGAATTGCTCGCAGGTAACCGCTCTGTCAGCATCGAATCTGGCCCCTTCCTGCAAAACGCACGCGAAGTGGGCGATCTGGTCGTCGGTGTTGCGGGTGGCAAACCTGTGTTCTTGAAAGAGATTGCGCAGGTTCAAGACGGCGCTCCACCTGCGGCACACCATGTGTGGCATGGCATCGCGGGCAAAGACGGTGGCTCTGAGCACCCCGCTGTGACGCTGACCATTACCAAAAAGCCGGGCGAGAACGCCATTGATGTGGCCAACGCGGTGCTGGCTCGTGCAGAACAGCTCAAGAACGTGGTGATCCCTGCCAATGTCGAGGTCGCGCAGACCCGCAACTACGGGGCCACAGCGGACGACAAGGCCAAAAAGCTGATCCAAAAGCTGCTGTTTGCCACGGCGTCTGTCGTGGCGCTGGTGTTCATTGCCCTGGGCAAGCGCGAGGCCGCCATCGTCGGCACAGCGGTGATTTTGACCCTGACCGTGACACTGTTTGCGTCCTGGGCCTGGGGCTTTACGCTGAACCGCGTGTCGCTGTTTGCGCTGATTTTTTCGATTGGCATTTTGGTGGACGACGCGATTGTGGTGGTGGAGAACATTCACCGCCACCAACAGCATCACCCTCACCGCACACTGGCGCAAATCATCCCCGCAGCAGTGGATGAGGTGGGTGGCCCCACCATCTTGGCCACGTTCACCGTGATCGCAGCGCTTCTGCCCATGGCGTTTGTGTCCGGCCTGATGGGGCCTTACATGAGCCCCATCCCCATCAATGCCAGCATGGGCATGCTGCTCTCGCTCGCCATCGCCTTTGTGGTCACACCTTGGTTGGCACGCCTGTGGATGAAGGCCACGCCACCACTTGATACAAAACACGACACAGCCGCCCACGCTGGCGGGCATGGCATGGCGGGCAAGATTGCGCCGCTGTTCGAGCGCGTCTTTAAGCCACTGTTGGACGACAAGCAAGGTCAGCGCAACCGTCGATTCTTAGGGCTGGGCATTGCGGCTCTGATCGCGATCTCTGTGGCCTTGCCCATGGCAGGCTTGGTGCTGCTCAAGATGCTGCCCTTTGACAACAAGTCAGAGTTCCAAGTCATTGTGGACATGCCTGCTGGCACGCCGGTCGAGAAAACCGCAGCCGTTTTGCACGAACTGGGGGCGCATCTGGCGACGCTGCCCGAGGTGACTGATTACCAAGCCTATGCTGGTACGGCTGCGCCCATCAACTTCAACGGCCTGGTACGCCAGTACTACCTGCGCGCGGGTGGCGAAGTCGGTGACATTCAGGTCAACTTGGTGGACAAGCACCACCGCAGTGAGCAAAGCCACGCCATTGCGACCCGCGTTCGGCCCGCCCTGCAGGCCATTGGCCTGCGCTCAGGGGCCAATGTGAAAGTGGTGGAAGTGCCCCCCGGTCCGCCTGTGTTGTCACCCATCGTGGCCGAGATTTATGGGCCCGATGCCGAAGGCCGCCGCAGCGTGGCCAAGGCCGTACGCGCACTGCTGAGCAAGACCGCAGGCATTGTGGATGTGGACGACAGCTCCATTGCCAGCGCCCCGCGCAAGCTGTTGCTGGTAGACCGCCGCAAAGCCGCCATGCTGGGCGTGCCGCAGCAGGCCATCGTCAGCACCTTGCGTGCAGGCCTGACGGGGGACGCCGCCACCTATTTGCATGACGCCAGCAAATATCCGGCGTCCGTCTTGTTGCAGTTGCCTGCCAACAGCCATGGAGATTTGAACGCCCTGCTGGCCTTAAGCGTGCGCAGTGCATCGGGCAAGATGGTCGCTATTCGTGAACTGGTGACCGTGAGCGACACCGAGCGCGAGCAACCCGTGTATCACAAGGATTTGCTACCCGTGAACTTTGTCGTCGGCGACATGGCGGGCAAACTAGACAGCCCGCTTTACGGCATGTTCCAGATGCGCGGTGAACTCAAAGACATTGCCATACCGGGTGGCGGCAGCTTGCAGGAATACTTTATCAAGCCACCGCAAGACCCGCTGCGCGACTACGCCATCAAGTGGGATGGCGAATGGCAAATCACCTATGAGACCTTTCGCGACATGGGTGCGGCCTATGCCGTGGGTCTGGTGCTGATCTATTTGCTGGTGGTGGCGCAGTTCGGCTCATACCTTACGCCGCTGATCATCATGGCACCGATTCCGCTCACCATCATTGGGGTAATGCCCGGCCACGCGCTCTTGGGTGCGCAGTACACGGCCACCAGCATGATCGGCATGATTGCGCTGGCGGGCATCATCGTGCGCAACTCCATTCTGTTGGTGGACTTCATCAACCTGCAGGTGCGTGAGGGCGTGCCCTTTAAGCGCGCCATTGTTCATTCCGCCATCACCCGCGCCCAGCCCATTGTGCTGACCGGTTTGGCGGCCATGCTAGGAGCCTTCTTTATCCTGGATGACCCGATTTTCAATGGCTTAGCCATCTCGCTGATCTTTGGTATTTTTGTGTCGACCGTGCTCACCTTGGTCGTGATCCCGACCCTGTATTACGCGGCTTACCACCGAACCCTGGGCAAAGTCATGCCCGCAGTCTCTTAACTTTTTTCTCAAGGAGCTTTTCATGAAATCATGGCAAATCGTTCGCCTCGTTGCAGGCACATTCATTCTTCTGTCCCTGGCATTGGGCATCCCTGGCAGCCCCATTTTCATGAGTCAGTGGTGGTTGGCGTTTACCGCTTTTGTGGGTGCCAATCTATTGCAAAGTGCGCTCACGCATTGGTGCCTGATGGAATCCATTTTGCGCAAGTTTGGCGTGCAGCCTGGCTGCTGAGAGTTGCAATTTATGCGCCGCATCGTAAAACCCTTGGCCTCAGTGGCAATGCTGCTGGCCAACGCAGCACACGCCACCGACTTGCTGGAGGTCTGGCGTGCTGCCAGCCAGCATGACCCGGTGGCAGCCATTGCCCAGGCTGAGCGCCTGAGCGGTGACGCCCGCCGCGCCCTGGCCAGCGCGTTGTGGCGACCCACCGTGGGCATCACCGGTGCCGCTGGCGTCATGAGCGCAGACACCCGAATGACTGGCGCGCAGTTCTCTGCGCCAGGCTTTGGTGAATCCACTGGCGTCGGATTTGGCACATCGGTGCGCGGTGGCACCAGCACGCGGCTTGCGGTGCAGGCGCGCCAGCCCTTGTGGAATCCAGAACGCACGGCCCAAGAAAAACAGCTGAATCTGGCCGCCGAGACCGCCACATTAAGCTGGCAGGCCGCGCAGCAGGATTTGATGCTTGCCAGCACCCAGCGCTACTTTGATCTGACCTTGGCCGACGCGCGGCTCAAGCTCTTGCAAAAACAAAAATCTGCCGTCGACAGCGCCTTGGTCGAGGCCAAAGACCGCTTTGCACTGGGTGACAAACCCATCACAGACACCTACGAGGCCGCCGCCCGCGCCCAAGGCCTGCAGGCCCAGGTGTTGGCCGCACAAACCGAGCTTACCCTGGCACGCCATGCACTGGCCGATGCCACCGGGTTGCCCGACGGCAGCTTGACAAGCCGTGCCCCAGCGGCATTGACTCAAAGCAGTTTGACCACCGAAGGCCTGGAAGTCTGGCAGTCGCGCGTCGCAGAGAGAAACCTGGGCATACGCATGCAACAGGCTCAAGTGCAGGCCGCAGCACACGAATTGGCCAAGCATGCCCCAAGTGCCAGCACCACGCTGGACTTGGTAGCACAAGCAGGGCGCGAGCGCCTGAGCGGCAACGGCAGCTACGGCTCGGCCAGCAACACCGCCTCGCAAGGCATGGTGGGCGTGCAGCTCAACTTGCCCTTGTACACAGGCGGCTGGCGCAGTGCCAAGCAGGATGAGGCCCTGCACCAGCAAGAAAAGGCGCAGGCCGAGCTTGATCGCGTTCGCCAGCTTGCAGGTCAACAGACCCGCGCGGTTTGGATGGGTTTGCTGACAGGGCAAGCCCGCCTGCAAGCGCTGCAAGAAGCCAGCAAAGCCAGCCAAGCCCGGCTGGACGCGACGCGCCTGGGACGCCAAGTGGGAGACCGCACCACGCTGGAGTTGCTGCAGGCAGAAAACGATGATGCTGCGGCACAGCTGAATCTGGTTCAGGCCCGTCTCGACCTGGTGATGGCCAAGCTGCGCTTGCAGGCCTTGGCGGGGCAACTGGACGAGGCACAATTGGCCAGCGTTAACACCCTTTTTCAGCCCTGATTGCCTTTGCCCCGGAAGCCGCTTGCTTATGTCACCACATCACCCTACACCGCTCAAGTTCCTGATGCCCGGCTGGTTTGCCATTGTGATGGGGCTCTCGGGTCTGTCGCTGGCTTGGTTGCGCGCACAGCCATTGATGGGTTCGGCGGCTTTGGCTGCAGGCTTGGCCATTGGCGTTGTGGCGGCTGTGGTGTTTATCACCTTGCTGGTGTTTTCGGTGATTCGCATGCAGCGATACCCGCAGGCGCTGGCGGAGGACTTAAAACACCCTGTGCGCCACGCCTTTATCGCGGCTGTGCCCATTTCGGTGATTCTGTTGGCAACCGTCACCCACGCGCTTGATGGACCGCATGCTGTGGCAACGGGCCTGTGGATGCTGGGATCCATCGGGCAGTTTGGCGTTACCGTTTGGGTGTTGTCACGCTGGCTGAAAGGCAACAAAGAAGGTGGCCTGGTTTGGGCTGGCATCACGCCAGTGCTGTTCATCCCCGTGGTGGGCAATGTGCTGACGCCATTGGCAGGCGTGTCTCTGGGCTATCCAGAGTGGTCTGCTGCACAGTTTGGCGTGGGCCTGTTCTTTTGGCCGATTGCACTCACGCTGCTGCTGGTGCGCATGGGCACGCTGGGGATGTGGGCCGACCGTCTACTGCCCACAACCTTCATCACGATTGCGCCACCCACAGTGGGCGGACTGGCAGCACTTCAATTGGGTGCGCCCGTCACCATCGGTTGGATCTGCTGGGGCATTGGACTCTTCTTTTTGCTGTGGGCAGGCTCGCTGACCAAACGCATCCTGACCCAGCCTTTCGCGATCACCTTCTGGGCAGTGTCTTTTCCCTTGGCCTCATTTGCAGCCTTGACACTGCGACTCTCCCCCACCACGGGTCCATTTACGCTGGTCGCCATGATGGCGCTGGCGCTGACCTCGGTAGTGATTGCAGGTCTGTCGATTGCCACCTATAAGGGCTTGCGCCAGGGCCAGATGCTGATGCCTGAGCCTGTGGCCAACATCATTCCGGCGTCGGCTTGATCGATTCCAAGGCTTTGAGCTTGCGGTAAAGCGAACGCTCGCTGATCCCCAGCTGAGCCGCCAGGGCAGCGCGGTTACCGCTGTGGGCCGCCAGTTGGGTGACCAAGGCGTTGCGCGCCATGTCACGCAGTGACTGTCCGGTAGCGTTTGCGGACATTTCGGCTGCTTTGTCTGAGTTCAATGTTGGCGGCGTATTTGAAGGCGCACCGCGAACCAGCAAGCCACTGGCAGCCAATGCACGCTCAATATGCTGAGCGTCAATGTCCTTGCCGTCACACAGTAAGGCGGCCCGCTCCAACACATTGCGCAGCTCACGCACATTGCCTGGAAATGGGTATTCGCACAGCCGAGCTTGCGCAGCATCACTCAAGGCCAAATGCCGCTGAGGTGTCAGGCGTGCAAGCAGTGAATTGGCCAGCAGTGGGATGTCATCACGCCGATCCCGCAAGGCCGGCAGCTGAATCGGAAAAGTGCTCAGGCGGTAATACAAGTCCTCCCGAAACTGCCCCTCGGCCACCATGCGCCCTAAGTTGCGGTGTGTCGCAGAAACCACCCGCACATCGGTATGGCGCAGCTCGGTGCTGCCCACACGGCGGTAGGTGCCGTTCTCAAGCAGTCGCAAGAGCTTGACTTGCATGGACATAGGAATGTCGCCCAGCTCATCCAAGAACAAGGTGCCACCGCTCGCAGCCTCTACCAACCCCGTTTTGGCCGCATTGGCCCCCGTGAAGGCCCCACGTTCATGGCCAAAGAGTTCGCTCTCAAACAAGGTTTCGGTCAAGCTCGCACACTCCACCACCACCAGCGGCCCCTTGTCGCGGCGGCTGGCCTGGTGCACCGCCCGCGCCACCAGCTCTTTGCCTGTGCCGGATTCGCCCAGCAGCAAAACGCTGGCGTCGGATGGCCCCACGCGGCTGACCAGTTCCAGCATGTGCTGAAACGGCGCCGAGCGCCCGACCAGGCCCGAGGCATTCGCTTGACCTTGCGCCAACTTTAAAGAGGCCATGCGCTCGATAAAGTAAGCCTGCTGGCCAGTGCTGTCCAACACAGGGGTGAGTTCAATGTTGACGTAAGCCTCGCCCTGCGGGGTGTGATGCAGGTGCAGCACGCGCTCGCGTTGACCAGATTCACGCGCCCGAGCAAGAGGGCAGCTCTCGCCCGCCTGATTGCAAGGCACCGTGAAATGGTGAGACACCTCGTAGCAGGTACGCCCGACGATGGAGCCGTGGGGGCTGAATTCGCTTCGATACGCCGCATTGGCCGCGATGATGCGGTACTGCTGGTCAAACAGGATATGAGGCTCGCTCAAGCCTTCCAGAAACGACACCAGCTCAGGCAAGGGACGGCTCATAGGGTTTCTTTAAATCCAGACAATGGCTGGTATACCTGCAAATTATGCCAATATGACTGCCAATTTGGCAGTCATATTGGCACAAAACACAGAAACAATGAATATCAATGATCAGGAATGACGTAAGCAATTGATTTTTATGGACTTTTCTTATTCGCTTTGATGGCACAGAAGATGCAATGCATTGGCTGTGGGTGCGAATATCTGCGCACCCGAAAAGGCACCATGTCCCAATTGATCAGCAGCGCCCACGCGCTACACACTTCCGACGCAGAACGTCGCACGCTCTTGTATGCCACCGCAGCGCTGGGTGGGGTTGCCGTCCTGGGAACGGCTGTCCCTTTGGTGTCCACCCTCGCCCCCAGCGAGCGGGCCAAAGCCCAAGGCGCGTCAGTTGAGGTTGACATTTCTGGCGTGCCGCCAGGCGGCATGATCACCGTGGAGTGGCGCGGCAAACCCGTCTGGATCGTGCGCAGGACGGCTGACATGTTGGCCACGCTGCCCAAACAACTGGGCCATTTAGCCGACCCGGACTCCCGCAAAGACCAGCAACCTGACTACGCCCGCAACGCGCACCGTTCAGTCAAACCCGATGTTTTTGTGGCCATTGGCATCTGCACGCATTTGGGCTGCTCGCCTTCCGAAGTAGCCTCCGGCTCCGCTAACCCAAGTGTCGGCAGTGACTGGCAAGGCGGCTACCTTTGCCCCTGCCACGGCAGCACCTTTGATGCGGCAGGCCGGGTCTTCAAGAACAAGCCTGCGCCCACCAATTTGGAAGTGCCACCCCACTACTACGTCAGCGATACCCGCATCGTGATTGGTGAAAACGCACCCGCCTGAGGATTGAAATCCACGCCATGTACTTTAGGTTTCTCATTGACGACGCCACGGGCTGCGCAAGCTACCTGTTGGCCGACAGCACCCAACGCGAGGCCGTGATCATCGACCCACGCGTTGAGGACATGGCCGTGCTGCACAGCATGCTGGACGAACAAAGTCTTGACCTCACGTGGGTGATCCGCACCCATCACCACCCATCGGATAAAGCACTGACTGCCATGGACTGGCCGCTTCCGCCTGCAAATCTGATCGACAACGCAGTCCAGCCAGACCACCCGACCGAACTGCGCTTTGGCAGCCAGCGCTTGCGCTTGATCTCAACGCCCGGCCACACTGCCACCTGCATCAGCTGCGTTTGGCGTGACCGCGTGTTTTGCGGTGGCTTGCTGGCGCCCGACGCCTGCCCCCATCAGCCCTGGCCCGCCAAGCCCGCCAGCCTGTGGGACTCGGTTACCCGTGAGATATTTACCTTGCCCAACGAGACCCTGCTGTTCAGCGGCCACTCCCGTGCAAAGCGCCTTGTCAGCACAGTGCAGGAGCAGCGCAGCACACATCCTTGGTTTGCTGGCAACAGCCGCGACGAGTTCCTTTCACGCTTTACGCCTCATTCTGGTGTAAAACCCCTTCAACCGTTTCTATCCGTCACGCCATCAGAACTGAGCAATGTCCCATGAAACCTATTGACGCCATTGACGCCGCCGTAGAAGAAGAGAAAACCATTTCGCTCTACGCCGCCTCCAAGAAGATCCAACCGCGCGCCGTCAAGGGGCAGTACGCCAGCCTTCGCTGGGCGGCTGTCTTTCTGACACAGATCGTCTTTTACGGACTGCCCTGGCTTGAGTGGGGGCAACGCCAAGCAGTCTTGTTTGACCTAGGCGCGCGGCGCTTCTATCTGTTTGGGCTGGTGCTGTACCCGCAGGACTTTATTTACCTGACCGGCTTGCTGGTGATTGCAGCGCTTTCGCTCTTTCTGTTCACGGCGGTGGCCGGGCGGCTGTGGTGCGGCTACGCCTGCCCGCAGACGGTGTACACCGAAATCTTCATGTGGATAGAGCGAAAAATTGAGGGCGACCGCCAGGCCCGCATCCGCTTAGATGACGGCCCCATGACCGCCAGCAAGTTCGGCAAAAAGTCTGCCAAGTACAGCATCTGGATTTTGGTGGCCTTGTGGACAGGCTTTACCTTCGTGGGTTACTTCACCGCCATCCGAACCTTGGCCCCAGCCATTTTGGGCAACATGCTTGGACCGTGGGAGACATTCTGGATTTTGTTCTACAGCTTTGCCACGCTTGGGTTTGCTGGCTACATGCGCGAGCAGGTCTGCAAGTACATGTGCCCTTACGCCCGCTTCCAAAGCGCGATGTTTGACAAAGACACGCTGATCGTGACCTACGACCAAGCACGTGGCGAACCCCGTGGCGTGCGCAGCAAAAAGGCAGACGCCAACAGCCCCAAGCTGGGTGACTGCATCGACTGCAACTTGTGCGTGCATGTGTGCCCCACGGGCATTGATATCCGCAAAGGCCTGCAATACGAATGCATTGGCTGCGGTGCCTGCGCCGACGTGTGCGACACGGTGATGACCAAGCAAAAACTCCCACTGGGTTTGGTGCGCTACACCACGCAGGCAGCGCTAGACACCAAGATGAGCAAGGCCGAGACCATCCGCCATGTGTTCCGCCCTCGCATTTTGGTCTACAGCACCATCTTGCTGGCACTCACCGTCGCCTTGTTCACCAGCCTGGCGCTGCGCATCCCGTTGCGTGTGGACGTGGTGCGTGACCGTGGTGCACTGTCACGCATGGTGGAAGGCGGGCAAATCGAAAACGTTTTCCGACTGCAAGTGATGAACGCCACCGAGCAAGAACAGGAATACCACATCAGCGCCAGCGGGCTGGACGGCCTGAACGTGGCGTCAGAAAGCGTGGTAAAGATCGGCCCTGCCGAGGCCCGCTGGGTGCCCCTGCGCCTGCGCGTGCCACCCGGTGCCGCAAGTGGCTCGCACACGATTCACTTTGAGATCAGCGACGCCCAGGGCAAATCCAAGGTAACGGAGAAGGCCGCCTTCATGGTTCCGCGCTAAGGCCGTTGCTTACAACAAGCCTCAAGCATGCTTGAGGCTTTGTTTGCGCAGAGGCAATTCACGAATGCGTTTTCCCGTGGCTGCAAAAATTGCATTCAGCACGGCGGGGGCAGCCACCGCGATAGTGGGCTCGCCCACGCCACCCCAAAACCCACCAGACGGCATGACGATGGTTTCAACAGGGGGGCAGGCATCCATCTTCATCACAGGGTAGTCGTGGAAGTTGCTTTGCTCGATGCGCCCGTCTTTCAGCGTGCACTCGCCGTACAGCGCGGCTGACAAGCCATAAACAAATGAACCCTCCACCTGCGCCGCGATTTGCTGCGGGTTGACGGCATAGCCGCTGTCGGTGGCCGCCACAATGCGGTGGATTTTCAGATCCCCAGCCTTGTTGACGGATACTTCAGCGCACGCTGCCACGTAGCTGCCAAACCCGTGGGTTTGGGCCAAGCCTCGGTATACCTTTTGTCCGTTCACATCCTTGGGCGGGGCATCCCAACCCACAGCTTTGGCGACGGCATCAAGCACCCCCAAATGCTTGGGCGAGTTGCCCAGCAGCTTGCGCCGCAAAGCCAGCGGATCTTGCCCCGTCGCGTGAGCGATTTCGTCCAAAAAGCATTCCACGTAAATCGTGTTCTGGTTCAGGTTCACTCCGCGCCAAAAGCCGACTGGCACAGGTGGGTTGCGCATGGCATGGTCAATCAGCAAGTTGGGCACAGCGTAGCCAAACGAAGCCTCTGGTCCGCCCCGGTTCAAGCCCTGAAACACCACGGGGTCACGCCCGTTTTGCATACTGGCAGGGGCTACCCCCGCCAATATGGATTGACCCGAAATGCGCATGTGCAGGGCAGTCAGGTTGCCCTGAGCGTCCAATCCGGCTTGCAGCTTGCACTGCGTGACCGGGTGATAGCGGCCATGCTGCATGTCTTCCTCGCGCGTCCAGATCAGCTTGATGGGCGTACCCGGCATCGCTTTGGCGATCAGCACCGCTTGGGTCACAAAGTCGGACATGCCACGGCGTCCGAACCCACCACCCAGGTGGATTTTGAACACGTCGCACTGCTCGGGCTTCAGGCCTGCGGCAGCGGCCGCAGCCGCCAAAGCCGCCTCGCCGTTTTGGGTTGGCGTCCAGACCTCGCAGCGCTCGGGCGTCCCGGTTGCAGACAGCGTGATCTTTGCTGTTGCGTTCATGGTTTCCATGGTCGCGTGGTTCTGGTGGGGATAGGCGTAGACGGCGTCAATGCGCTTGACGGCCCCGGCAAATGCCGCTTTGATGTCCCCGGATTGATTGCCGACGATGGCGTCATCCGCATCCAGCCCGGCCTTCAACATTTCAGCCACATCGGCGCTGCTGCGCTTGGCATTGGGGCCTTCCTCCCATTGAATGGGCAGAGCATCCATGGCAACTTTCGCGCGCCACCAGGTGTCAGCCACCACGGCGACAGCACTCTCACCCACTTGCAGCACCCTTTTGACGCCGGGCATGCCCTGCACCTTGGCAGCGTCAAAGCCTTTGACTTTGCCGCCAAAGACGGGGCAGTCTTTGATGGCGGCATTCAGCATGCCGGGCAGCTTCAAATCCATGCCATAAATTTGTGAGCCGTCCACCTTCGCCAGCGTGTCCAGACGCGGCAATGGTTTACCGGCAAGCTTCCAGTTCTTGGGGTCTTTTAGCGCCACATCTACAGGCGGTGTCAGCTTGGCTGCCTCTGAGGCGACCTTACCAAACGTGGTGCTACGCCCACTTGCCGTGTGGGTGATGCGGCTATTGGCGACATGGCAATCAACAGCAGGCACTTGCCATTCGTTGGCCGCCGCCTGAACCAGCATCATGCGCGCGGCTGCGCCACCTTTGCGCACATAGTCGTGCGACTCGCGAATGCCACGGCTGCCACCCGTTGAAAAATTTCCCCAGACGCGTTTGCGGGCCAGATTCTGGCCCGGCGTGGGGTATTCGGTCTTGACCTTGGCCCAGTCGCACTCCAGCTCCTCTGCCACCAATTGGGCCAGACCTGTGAGCGTGCCCTGCCCCATCTCAGACCGGGCGATGCGCACGATGACGGTGTCGTCAGGCTGCACCACCACCCAAGCATTCACCTCTGGCGCCATGGTTTGGGCCAGCAAGCCTTTGATCGGCGCATGAAAGCCAATCACCAAGCTGCCCGCCATCACACTGCTGCGACTCATGAAGGCGCGGCGCGAGACCTTTGCGCCTGTTGTCAACGTGTTGCGGCTCATGCTGCACCTCCGTTCGCGGCCAATTTGATGCCCGCGCGTATGCGGTTGTAAGTACCGCAGCGGCAAATATTGGTGATGGCTTCATCAATGTCGGCATCGGTCGGCTTAGGCTTCTTCTTGAGCAGTGCCGCTGCCGCCATCAACATGCCCGACTGGCAAAACCCGCACTGGGGCACGTCCAGTTTGACCCAGGCTTTTTGCAAGGGGTGCGCGGCGTTGGGTGCCAGCCCTTCAATGGTGATCACTTTCGCTTTGGCCCCCACCGTTGACACAGGAACCGAACAACTGCGAACAGCCACGCCATCCACATGCACGGTGCATGCCCCGCACAGCGCGATACCGCAACCGTATTTGGTGCCGGTCAGGCCCAATTGTTCGCGTAGCACCCACAAAAGCGGAGTATCGGGTTCAGCGCTATGCGTCTGCACGCTGCCATTGACATGGAGTTGGGCCATCAGAAGTCTTTCACAATGAAAATTTCACTGAACAAATTGTGGGGGCCTCTCCCTCAGGCGTCAACAGCGTCTACCTTGAGTGAAATGCCCCGCTGAATTGCCCACCCTGATAATCAAGCCATGCTAGACAAACTTAACCATCTGACCGAAAGCCACGGGCCGCTGAAGCCAGGCGCAGGCTTGATCACCGGGGTGATCGCCCTGGTGCTTGGCATGCTTTGCTTTCTGGGGGTGCTGGCTTTTCATTTTCCACAGTACTTAACTACACCTGAATTGCGCAAGAGCTATGACGTTGACATGATTCGCCAGCTTATGTTTGGCGCGATGGTTTTGAGCGGCGCACTGGCCGTGATGAACATGGTGATGAGCAGAGCAAGGTGGCTATCGGGGGCGGCATTTTTATTGGTTGCAGCCACCGCTTTATTGGGTGGGCATAAAGTGCCCGTCAATGACTTTGCCGACCACACGCCTTACATTGGGCTTGACTGGTTCATTCTGGATCTGTTGGGATCGTCTCTGATCTTTATTTTTATAGAAAAACTTTTCTCGCTGCGAAAAGATCAGCCGGTTTTTCGCCCTGAATGGCAGACCGATCTTTACCATTTTCTGTTAAATCACATGGCTGTTGGCTTCATCTTGCTGGCTACTAATTTGTTGGTCCACAAGCTCTTTGGCTGGGCGTCCAACGATGGGCTGCGGGGCTGGGTTGCCAATCTGCCTTTTTGGGCTGGCGTGATGTTGATTATTCTGGTGGCGGACCTGGTCCAGTACTGGACCCACCGCGCGTACCACGAAGTCCCGCTGCTTTGGCGTTTGCATGCGGTGCATCACAGCGCCAAACACATGGACTGGTTGGCGGGGTCACGGCAACATATCTTTGAAGTGCTGATCACGCGCACGATGGTGCTGGCACCCATCTATGTGATGGGATTTTCCAAGGAAGTGATTGATGCTTACATCGTCATTGTGGGATTTCAAGCTGTCTTCAATCATGCCAATGTCAGCGCACGGCTCGGCCCACTGCGTTACCTGATCGTCACGCCAAACTTTCACCACTGGCACCACAGTCAAGACCAAGAAGCGCTGGACAAAAACTATGCTGCCCACCTGGCATTTCTAGATTACCTCTTTGGCACAGCTGTGAAATCCGACCGCACTTGGCCAACGCATTACGGCGTATTGGGCGACTATGTTCCGCAAGGCTTTGTCGCCCAGTTCAAGTTTCCGTTTAACTGGAAGGGCTGAACGGTGCAGTTCGACGTCACCATCATCGGCGCAGGCGCTGCTGGCCTTTTCTGCGCAGGCGTAGCCGGGCAGCTGGGATTGAAGGTTTTGCTGATTGACCACAGTGCGAAGGTGGCCGAGAAGATCCGCATCTCGGGCGGAGGGCGCTGCAATTTCACCAACCGCGACTTGGACCCCAAGACGCCGCACAAGCACTTTATCAGCGAGAACCCCAACTTCTGCCGCTCGGCGTTGGCACGCTACGCCCCGCAGGACTTCATCGCCTTGATGCAAAAGCATGGCGTTGGTTTTCATGAAAAGCACAAGGGCCAGTTGTTTTGCGACCGATCAGCCGAAGACATCATCGCCATGCTGCTGGCTGAGTGCGACGCGGGTGGCGTGACACGCTGGCAGCCTTGTTCAGTGAAAAATATTGCCGTTTCGGCAATACAGACGGACAAAGTTAGCTATCAAATTGATACCGATCGAGGCCAAGTAATCAGCCAATCGGTGGTGGTCGCCACGGGTGGCCTGTCGATCCCACAGATTGGGGCATCAGATTTTGGCTACCGATTGGCTCAGCAGTTTGGGCTGAAGCTGGTGGAGCGTCGCCCAGGTTTGGTGCCGCTCACGTTCGATGGTGCCCAGTGGCAACCGTATGCGGGTTTGGCAGGCCTTTCGCTGCCCGTGCAAATTGAAACAGGCGCCAAGAAGAGCAAAACGGTGTTCGCTGAAGACCTGCTGTTCACCCACCGAGGCCTGAGCGGCCCGGGCGTGTTGCAGATTTCCAGCTATTGGCGAGAGGGCCAGCCGATCCGGATCAATCTCGCACCGGACACTGACATGCCCGCCACTCTGGCGCGCGCAAAAGTGGCTTCACGCAAGCTGATTGCGAACGAGCTGGGCGCTTATGTGCCCAACCGTTTGGCTGAGGCGTGGTGCAGCCAAGACAGCGCCTGGCAGCGCCCGATTGCCGAGTCCAGCGACAAGGCTTTGAACCAACTTGCGGAGCGCTTCAAAGCCTGGGAGCTGACGCCCAACGGCAGCGAAGGCTACAAAAAGGCCGAAGTGACACTGGGCGGCGTGGACACGCGTGAACTGTCGTCGCAGACCATGGAATGCACGCACCAGCCGGGTCTGTACTTTATTGGCGAGGTGGTCGATGTGACAGGCTGGTTGGGTGGCTACAACTTTCAGTGGGCCTGGGCCAGCGCGTTTGCCTGCGCGCACGGGCTGGCCGCAAAGTTCAAGTCCGAAGTCCCCAGCACTTAGCTGATTCAGACGACAAGATCTATTTGCTGAACCGTGCCCGCACTGCCGTTTTCCATCAAATACATGCCCGTGCTGCGCACCGTGCCCAGGCTCTGATTGGCGTTGTTGCGTAGTTCAAAAGGGCTGGCTGTGTTGCTGAGCGAAATGGCACCTACGCCCATGCTTGCGGCACTTTGCAAGTCATTGCCTGCAGGTTTCCAGATTTGCAGTTTTTTGAATACCGCGTCGCCTTCGTCGATCCACCCATTGCCGTCTTGATCGTAAGCCGCCAGCTCCTGAAAGCCCTGACCTGTGGCTGGGCCAAAAAGCTCTTTGCCTGAGTCAATTTTTCCATTGCCGTTGGTATCTATGGCCAAGTAACCGCTGTTGCCCCCCAGCATGGCCACGTTTTCAGCTTTGCCGTCACCGTTCAGGTCAAAGCTGAAAGTTTCACTCTTCAGTTGCGCGGCCTTGCCATCAAAGTTCAAAACCAAGGGGTCTTTCGCTTGCGGCTGGTTGCCCACCTGAATGGTTACTGTGCTTTGCTCGCTGTAGCTGCGTGCCATGGCGACAGACACGTCGATTGAGAGGGTTTTGCCGTCAGCCGTATGGACCGTGGCGCTTCCTCGCACGGATGTTGATTCCTGCTCGGTGTAGGTTGATACGGTTGACACCGACATACCTGCGCCGAGGCGAGGCGGTGTGGCAACAGTACGCGCCCCCTGCACCGACGAAGACTGCGCCGCTGAACGTGGCCGATGCGGCTGATCGCCTGTCAAATCAGACGCGCTGATCGTGTTCACGGGGCGGCCCGAAAGCATTTCCACCACGGCCCTGATCAGGCGGATTTTGGGGGAGTTTTCCGCAGCATCAGCCGCTGATGGCACGGCATCATCGACGGTTGAAGCGTCAGCTAGGTTGATAGGCGGCGGTGTGGCCTGATCTGCTTGCGCTGCCTGCAAAGCTTGCGCATTGATCGACACCCGCACCGCTTCGGCCAAGGCAGTGTTCACTGTGACTTGCTGACCGCCTCGCCAGGCGCTGATCTGCATTTGGGTGCTTTGTGCGCTGCTGGCGCTGTGCTGGCTTTGCCAAGCCACGCTGGACGAGTCGATTCTCATGCGGCCACCTCATTTGGCGACAATAGGCCGCCTTAAGGCTTTTTCGGCACGGCGCGCGAAAACTTAAGTCGGCAAGTGGATGATTCTTGCGTCAGAACGTCCGCACTGGAAGAGTTCAAATCCTCGGGCTATAATGTTCGACTTGCTGGCAAACCCCAACGGCCTGATCAACATACAGTTGGGGATATTTCGCAAACAATGCATCGGTGGTCTGATCTTCCCTGGTGCGGCAGTTTGTACATTTCGGAAAACATTAGCTAATGACAACCATCCGTGTTAAAGAAAACGAGCCATTTGATGTGGCTCTGCGTCGCTTCAAACGTACCATCGAAAAACTCGGTCTCTTGACCGACCTGCGCGCCCGTGAGTTTTATGAGAAGCCCACCGCTGAGCGTAAGCGCAAGAAGGCTGCCGCCGTCAAGCGTCACTACAAGCGTGTTCGTAGCATGCAGTTGCCCAAAAAGATGTACTGATGTATTCAGCATGGCAAAGGCCTTTATCGGCTTTTGCTCCGCACTGAATCAGCCTGCTGGGGACGCTCAAGCAGGCTTTTTGCATTTTGGGCCACCCTGATTTCTGTATCAACCTCCTTTGAAAGTAAGCCATGAGCCTCAAAGAAAAAATCACTGAAGACATGAAGGCCGCCATGCGCGCCAAAGACAGCGAGCGTCTGGGCACCATCCGCATGCTGACCGCCGCCATGAAGCAAAAGGAAGTCGACGAGCGCGTCGAACTGGACGATGTCATGGTCATCGCCATCGTTGACAAACTGGTCAAACAGCGCAAGGACAGCATTGAAGCCTTTGTCAAAGGCGCACGCCAGGACTTGGCGGACAAAGAAGCCTCAGAGATGAAAGTGCTGGAGGCCTATTTGCCTCAGCGCCTGAGCGCAGATGAAGTCACCGCAGAGGTGAAAGCCATTGTCGCGTCGCTGGGTGCTTCCGGCCCTGGCGACATGGGCAAAGTGATGGGAGCGGTCAAGGCCAAGCTGGCAGGCAAGGCGGACATGGGCATGGTCAGCGCTGCGGTTAAGGCTGCGCTGACACCTTCGGCCTAACTTCCAGCAATTTTCATGCGGTTGACCAAGATCGATCCTACGGTCTTGGCACCGTAGTTGTAGGCATCAGCACCGACGGCCTCGATGCCTTGCAACATGGTCTTGAGGTTGCCGGCAATGGTGATCTCTTGCACAGGGAAGGCAATCTGCCCGTTCTCCACCCAAAACCCGCTGGCGCCGCGTGAATAGTCGCCTGTCACGTAGTTCACGCCCTGCCCCATCAGCTCGATCACAAACAAGCCTGTGCCCAGCTTTTTCAGCATGGCGTCCAGGTCGTCACCGGGCCGCGTCAGGCGCGAGGTCAGCGTCAGGTTGTGCGATCCGCCTGCATTGCCTGTGGTCTTCATGCCCAGTTTGCGCGCGCTGTAGGTGCTCAAGAAATAACCTTGCGTCACACCAGCCTTAACGACCGTGCGGGCGTGGCACTTCACCCCTTCATCGTCAAACGGGCTGCTGCCTTTGCCGCGCATCACAAACGGGTCTTCCTGAATGTCGATGTGCTTGGGCAACACACGTTTGCCCAAACAGTCTTGCAAAAAGCTGGTCTTGCGGTAGAGCGACCCACCGCTGGTCGCCTGCACGTAGGCACCTAACAAGCCTGCCGCCAAAGACGACTCAAACAGCACCGGGCATTCTGTGGTGGCAATCTTGCGCGACTTGAGCCGGCTCAGCGCACGTTCAGCCGCGTAGCGCCCCACCGCCGCGGGGCTGGCCATCTCGTCCGCACGGCGCATCGAGGTGTACCAGGCATCGCGCTGCATCTCGCGTCCCTTGCCTGCAATGGGAGCCACCGACATGCTGTGACGTGAGCTGGCATAGCCCCCGCGAAAGCCATGCGTGTGTGCGCTAAAAAAATGGCTTTGCTGGGCAGACACGCCAGCGCCTTCGCTGTTGCTGATTTTCTTGCTGGTGGCAAATGCCGCAGCTTCGCATTCCAGTGCCAGCGAAGCCGCTTGTTCGCTGTTGATAGCCCAGGGATGAAACAGGTCAAGGTCCGCGTGATCATGGGCAATATCGTCCAGATCGGGCAAGCCCGCCACCGGGTCTTCTGCGGTAAAGCGCGCAATGTCGTAAGCGGCCTTCACCGTGTCTTGAATGGCTTTTTTGGAGAAATCAGATGTGCTGGCATTGCCGCGTCGGTTGCCTTTGTAAACCGTCACACCCAGGGATTTGTCGCGGTTGCGCTCTACGGTTTCCAGCTCGCCTTTGCGCACGGAAACACTCAGGCCGCAGCCCTCAGACGCTTCAGCGCCGGCGTCTGTCGCACCAATCTTTTTGGCATGCTTGAGTGCGGTGTCAACCAGGTCCTCAAAAAATGATCTTGAGTACTGAAACCCGCTGAACGGGGCTTGTTTGGGGGTACTGGTGTGCTTGCTCATGTCGGCGGCTATGATACTTGGCTCTCCTGATACCCCGGAATCTGATGTCGCGCAAACTCAAAAAAGGCTATTTCGTTAAAGGCGTCTTCGTCGCCGAAGGCAGCGAAATGGACATTCAACTCAAAGCCGAACTCAAGGGCACCGAGTTTTCGAGCCGCACCGATCTGAAGCGCGAAAGCGACGCCTTGCAAAAATTGGGCAAAGACATGCTCGACATGCGCGCTGAAACTTGGGCCAAGATTGGCTTCACTGAAAAGCTGATGGATGCCATGGCAGAAGCCAAGCGCATCACCAACTTTGAAGGCAAGCGCCGCCAAATGCAGTTTGTGGGCAAGCTCATGCGCCTGCAACCCCCCGAAGTGTTGGACGCGGCACGCGAGGCCTTGGCCGAGCAGCACCACGGCTCTGCCGCGCAAACTCTGGCACTGCATCAGGCCGAGCAGTGGCGCGCTGATTTGGTGGCCAGCGACGACGCCGTGGGCCGCTGGATGGACGCCTTCCCTGGCACAGACAGCCAGCAGCTTCGCGCCCTGGTGCGCCAGGCCCGCAAAGACAATCCACCCGATAGGGCTGCGGAATCCATGGGCTTGGCACCGCGACACAGCAAAGCCTACCGCGATGTTTTTCAGTTGGTGCGCGAGCATCTGGACGACGCGTCGCCGAGTGCGCCCGACACTGGCAACGACGCCAAGGAGTCTGACGAATGAGCAGTTTTGAGCCTGTTCGCATCGGCATCGTGTCCGTCAGTGACCGCGCCAGTACGGGGGTCTATGAAGACAAAGGTTTGCCCGCATTGCAAGACTGGTTGACACGCGCCTTGCTCAACCCGATCAGCTTTGAGTCACGCCTGATCCCTGACGAGCAAGCCACCATCAGCCAAGCCTTGATTGAACTGGTAGACGTCGGTTGCAGCCTGGTGCTGACCACAGGCGGTACAGGCCCCGCCCTGCGCGATGTGACGCCAGAGGCCACACTCGCCGTTGCGCACAAAGAGATGCCCGGCTTTGGCGAGCAAATGCGCCAGATCAGTCTGCGCTTTGTACCGACTGCCATTTTGTCGCGCCAAGTGGCGGTGATTCGTGACAAGAGCCTGATCATCAACCTGCCCGGGCAGCCCAAATCCATTCAGGAAACCCTGGAAGGCCTGAAAGACGCCGAAGGCAAAAGCGTGGTGCCAGGCATTTTTGCGGCGGTGCCCTATTGCGTGGACCTGATCGGTGGCCCGTACTTGGAAACCGACGATGCGGTCTGCAAGGGCTTCAGGCCCAAGTCGGCCATTCGACCCAAAACGGTCTGACGCTGCGGCCTAAAACTACGCTGGCGGCCTGCTCTTACGGCCGACCGCTTACTTCCCCACCAGCTCATTGAGCTTGTCGGCTTCAAAGCATTCTTTACGCGCCGCATCCTCAGGCACGCAGTCGCCGCAGTCAGCGCCTTTATCGCGGGCTGACAGGGTCTCAATGGCTTTCCACAGCAGCGCAATTTGGTGGTCCTGTCCGTTGGCGTTATCAATCAAACCGCGAAGCGCTTGGCTGACCGGGTCATCGTCTTGCGTGATGCCGTAGGCCGAAAACTTGGTCTCCGTCACGTCGGCACTCTCCCCCGCCTTACTGGGGATGATGCGGGCTGGAATGCCGACCGCCGTGGCCCCAGGCGGCACAGGCTTGATTACCACTGCGTTGCTGCCGATCTTGGCACCGTCACCCACCACAAAGCCACCCAGCACCTTGGCCCCTGCACTGACGACCACGTTTTTGCCCAGTGTGGGATGGCGCTTGGCACCCTTGTAAAGCGATGTGCCGCCCAGCGTCACGCCTTGGTAAATGGTGCAACCATCCCCTACCTCGGCGGTTTCGCCAATAACGACACCCATGGCATGGTCAAAGAACACGCGCTCGCCAATGACGGCTCCGGGATGTATCTCGATGCCCGTGGCAAAACGCCCAATGTGCGAGATAAAGCGCCCCAGCCACTTGAAGTCATGCGTCCAGCACCAATGCGCGGGCCGGTGCAGCCACTGTGCATGCAAGCCTGGGTAACAAGTGATCACCTCCCAGGTGCTGCGGGCAGCGGGGTCACGGTCTAGGATGGTCTGGATGTCAGAGCGCAGGCGGGCAAACATGTGATGGCTTGAAGTTCAAATTGAATTGTGCATGAAGGGGCGGTTTGACGTCAGATGCGGCATCAGATACAAGCCACCACCACATTGCTCACGGCAGTCGACGCAGCCGTACCGCTGCCATTGGTCACGGTACACGTCTGTCCCAGCGGTTGAACGCTCAACTTCACGCTATACGCCGTGCCCGTGCTGACGGCACTGGGGAACACGAAGCTGCCGTTATTGGCAATCGGGAGCGTGACGCCGTTGTTACTTAGACTCAAACTGCGCCCCGTCGCTAAGCCCGAGACCGTCCCGCCCAGCGTGATCGCGCTTACGCAGGTCACGGTGACACTATTGACTGATGCGCCGTACAAGTTGACCTTGCCGCTGCCGTTAGCCACGGTACAACTTTGTCCTGAAGGTTGTGACGACACGGTCACGTCATAGGCTTCAAGCGCGTCAAGTTTGTTGGAAAACGTGAACGATCCGTTGCTGCTGAGGGAAAGGTTATCCGTCAACCTGTTTTGCAGCACGACTGTGTTGCCTGAGGTCAGGCCCGACAACGTGCCACTCAAGCTAGCCACATTTCCGCCGCCGCATCCCAGCAGCGCACCAACGGCAATGAACGACGCCAACGCGGTGCGCTTTAGATTTCCCATGTGTTGCTCTTTCATTTTTCTATTCCGAAGGTGCAATGATTTTTGGCCTTGGCATGGCGGCAGCCTTGGCAATGCCACGAAGAATATGAATTTCTTCAGAGGTCAGTTGGGTCCGGTTGGCCAGTTGTGCAAGGCGTGGCATCAGTTTTTTAGGGGCTTCAGGGTCAAGGAAGCCAATATCGACCAGGGACTGCTCCCAGTGGTTCAGCATGCCCTGCACGGCCACTGCATCGGCGTAAGGTGGCGGCACATCATCACGCTGGCCTTCAAAGCCACCCAGCGCCATGCGCCATTCGTAGGCAATCACCTGAGCAGCAGCGCCCAGATTGAGCGAGCCAAACTTCGGGTCGGTCGGAATACTCAGTGCCACATGGCAGCGGTAAACATCTTCATTGCGCATGCCAAAGCGCTCGCTGCCGAACAAAAACGCCACCGCGTTGTCTGTCTTGGCCAGCGGCTCCAGGTGCTTACGCGGACTCATGGTGGGTGGGCCAAAGTCGCGCGGCGTCATGGCGGTGGCGCACAGGTGGGTGATGCCGTCCAGCGCTTCATCCAGGGTTTCCACAATCCTTGCGTTGTTCAGCACGTCCAGCGCGCCGCTGGCACGCTGTATGGTTTCTTCGCGCCGCAGCACATTGGGCCAGCGTGGTGCCACCAGCACCATGTCGTCAAAACCCATGACTTTCATGGCGCGGGCCACCGCCCCCACATTGCCTGCATGGCTGGTATTGATAAGCACAAAACGGGTTTTCATCACAAGAACTTCTAGCGCGGTAAAATGCTGAATTGTCGCCGGGCGCATCGTCGCTGGCTTTTTTAGCTCCTCTTCAGCCTCTATGTCGTCCAATCTCCACCCCATGCTTAACGTGGCCATCAAGGCTGCGCGCGCCGCCGGCGCCATCATCAACCGCGCCGCACTGGATGTGGAATCGGTCCGCATCTCGCAAAAGCAGGTCAATGACTTTGTCACCGAAGTCGACCAGGCCGCGGAAAAGGTCATCATCGAGACCCTGCTCACCGCCTACCCCGGTCATGGCATCCTGGCCGAAGAATCGGGCAATGAGCATGGCGCTAAAGACTCCGAGTTCGTCTGGATCATTGATCCGCTGGACGGCACCACCAACTTTATCCATGGTTTTCCGGTTTACGCCGTCAGCATTGCCCTGTCGGTTCGTGGCAAGGTAGAACAAGCCGTGGTGTACGACCCCAGCCGCAACGACCTCTTTACCGCCACAAAGGGTCGCGGTGCCTACATGAACGAGCGCCGCATGCGCGTGTCCAAGCGCGTGCGCCTGTCTGAAAGCCTGATCTCCACGGGCTTTCCTTTCCGTCCGGGCGACAACTTTCAAAACTATCTGGCCATGATGGCCGAAATCATGCCCAAAACGGCTGGTATGCGCCGCCCTGGCGCTGCCGCGCTGGACTTGGCCTATGTGGCTGCGGGCTACACCGAAGCCTTCTTTGAAGCGGGCCTTGAGCCATGGGACATGGCAGCGGGCTCCCTGCTGGTGACCGAAGCCGGTGGCTTGGTGGGCAACTTTACGGGCGAGGCCGAGTTCTTGCACCATAAGGAATGCTTGGCAGGTGCACCCCGCATTTATGGCCAACTGGTGCCCCTGATTGGCAAATACAGTAAGTTCGCAACCGCTGGCGAAAAAGCCAGCGTTCGCCAAGCCGGACAAATTCAGGGCACCACCGCTGCGCCCGAGGCTGGCGCCGCCGAGTAAGCCGCGAGGCACACCAATCCCCTTCGCCAGCGTGGCTTATTGCCTTCGCCGTACGATCCGCCCTGAGCGCAACAGCATGGTTGCCAGGGCACCCCTTGAACAAAAACCCTCCGTTAACGGCAGCACCCCGATCGTCACGCCTGGTGATGGCCAGCGCCGCTGTATGGGTGGCGCTGATTCTGGTGTTTTCTCTGGGATCGGTTTACTACCTGCGCGGCCAAGAAATCGCCAATTGGCGTCACCAACTCGATACCTTATCGCTGGTGCTGGCGTCGCAAACCGATCAGTCCATGGCAGCGGCAGAGATCGCGTCCAACCACATCGTTGATCACGTCAACAAGCTCAAAGCCGAAGACTCAAAAGCATTTGCGGCAGCGGTGCGCACCGAGGCGTTTCACCTGTTTTTGCGTGACACCATTTCCGGCCTTCCCCAGGCGGATGTGGCCACCTTGGTCGATACCAACGGGGATGTCATCAATTTCACCCGCACCTATCCCACGCCAGCCATCAATTTGGCCGACCGCGACTACTTTAAAGCGCATGCCCAGACGCCAGCCCTGGGCTTGTTCATCAGCCTGCCCGTCAAGAACAAAGGCAATGGCAAGTGGGTGTTTTACCTTAGCCATCGGCTGAACGATGCCAAGGGCAACTTCATGGGCTTGGTGCTGGTGGGCGTCTCCGTAGACCAGCTGTTTAACTTCTACCGCGACATTGCCAGCAATCTGGGCGAAGGGGCAGCCATCACGCTGTACCGGGATGATTTTTCGGTCCTGACACGGTGGCCTGCCAGCGAGGATGTGATCGGCAAGAAGAACCTGACCGGCTCTACACACACGGTCATTGCTGAGCTCAACAAACGCTCAGACGTGCTGTACACGGATAAGCCACGCTTTTTTGAGGGCGGTGCGCAGGTTGCGCGCTTGGGCGCAGTGCGAGCGGTAGAGCAGTTTCCGCTCATCATCAACCTGACGGTCACGGAATCGTTGTTCCTGGCCAATTGGGGGCAGACTGCCAAAACCATCCTGGCGCTGGCCCTGGCCAGCATTTTGGCTTTGCTGACTGCCGCGCACTTTTTGCTTCGCATGGCCCGCGAACGCGATGCCAGCATGGTTGTGCTGACCCAGCAAGCCGACCAACTGCAGCAAGCGGCTGGTGTGTTTACCCATGCACGAGAAGGCATCACCATCACCTCGCTGGACGGCCAGATACTGGACGTCAACGCTGCTTTCACGCAGATCACGGGCTTTGAGCGCGACGAGGTCATTGGCCGCAAGCCCAGCATGCTCAGCTCTGGCCGACATGACAAGGCGTTTTTTGAAACCATGTGGAAGACGCTTTTAAGCGACGGCCATTGGAGCGGCGAGATCTGGAACCGCCGCAAAAACGGTGAACTTTATGTCGAAATGCTGACCATCAGCACCGTGCGCGATGCCCATGAGATCCCTCAGCGGTTCGTGGCGCTGTTCTCTGACATTACGGTGGCCAAAGCGCATCAATACCAGTTGGAGCACATCGCCCATTTTGATGCCCTGACCGGCCTTCCCAACCGGGTACTGCTGGGCGACCGCCTAGGTCAGGCACTGCTGCAAACCCAGCGGCGCAAGCGCCTGCTGGCCGTGGCCTATATTGACCTGGACGGCTTCAAGCAGGTCAACGACACATACGGCCATGCCGAGGGTGACCAACTGCTGATCACCGTCACCCAGCGCATGAAACAGGTGCTGCGCGAAGGCGACACCTTGGCCCGACTGGGTGGCGACGAATTTGTGGCCATCTTGGCCGACCTGTCCGAGGCAGCGGCTTGCACCAATACCCTCAGCCGCTTACTGGAAGCCGTGGCACAGCCCGTGCGCCTAGGCAACGCTGACGCTTACGTGTCCGCCAGCATGGGCGTTACTTTTTATCCGCAAGCAAATGAGGTCGACGCCGACATGCTGCTGCGCCAATCGGATCAGGCCATGTATCAGGCCAAGCTGGCCGGCAAGAGCCGGTTTCACTTCTTTGACATAGCGCAAAGTCAGCATTGATTTCAACGGCACCATCGACAGGCATTGCCCTTGTATGGGCCTAGGTTACTGCAATGCGCCTACCATTGATTCACGCGATTTGCTAACACAAAGCCATCAACGCCACGAGCTTCGAACTATCACGTGCGAGCACCCTAACGGCATTTGATTTGTTTGGTGTCGAATCGCCTTGGAGACCAACATGAATTTGACCGACATGAAAATTTCAAACCGGCTGTGGCTGGGTTTTGGCGTGCTTTCCTTGCTGATTGGCATTTTGGGGGCGCTGGCATTGGTCAAAGCCGATGCCATGAACTCGCGGGTTGACTACGTTATTCACAACCGTGTCCCCGCAATTCTGCAACTGGCACACCTGCGCGACGAGGCCAATTTGCAGGCACGCGCCTCACGCAACATGTTGCTGATGACGAAGGCCGATGAAATTCAAAAGCAACGCAACGAAATACTGGACTCTCGAAAACGTGCTGCTGACATTTACACCGAGCTCGAAAAGTCAATTGCGTCTGCGGCGGGCAAAGAGATTCTGTCTCGCATGGTTGATTTGCGAGCACAGTTCAAAAATGGCATGGATACCTTTTTAAAGGCCAGTGAAGCAGCAGATAAGAAGCAAGAAGCCGTCGACACATTGTTGCTGACGGTGCGCCCCGTCCAGCTCAAATACTTTGACGCGATTGAAGAGATGTACAAGCGTCAGATCAGCACAGCTGAGGCAGCGGGTCGCGAAGCCAGCAGCGCCGCCACGTCACTGCAACAGACGGTTTTGGCAACGACCATCGTGGCCCTGCTGTTTGCGGCGTTCATGGCCACGTGGATCATCCGCGCCATCACCCGCCCCCTTAGCCAAGCCGTGGACATCTCCCGTGCGGTAGCCTCGGGCAACCTCAGCACCCACATTGAAGTCAGCGGCAACAACGAAACCGCCCAACTGTTGCATGCGCTGAGCGACATGCAAGACAGTTTGAGCAAGGTCGTGTCCGGCGTGCGCCAGGGCTCTGAGAGCCTGTCGATTGCCAGCGCCGAGATTGCCCAGGGCAATAGCGACTTGTCTGCCCGCACCGAGCAGCAAGCCAGCGCGCTGGAAGAGACCGCAGCCTCCATGGAGGAACTGAACGCCACCGTCAAGCAAAACGCTGACAGCGCACGCCAGGCCAATCAACTGGCCATGAGTGCATCCACCGTGGCGGTGCAGGGCGGCAACGTGGTGTCGCAAGTGGTGGAGACCATGAAGGGCATCAATGATGCATCGCGCAAAATCTCGGACATCATCAGCGTGATTGACGGCATTGCCTTTCAGACCAACATCCTGGCGCTGAATGCCGCTGTGGAAGCCGCCCGCGC